>ENA-UEYI01000831-UEYI01000831.1-human-gut-metagenome-genome-assembly--contig:-NODE-831-length-29016-cov-7.320847_pt1 | contig 29016 bp, 40 predicted proteins | sample MGYA00242900_ERZ507916 | MGnify/ENA primary metagenome ERZ507916 (study PRJEB26167, sample SAMN06115521) | human gut metagenome | host: Homo sapiens | place: China:Chongqing | collected 2015-09-02...
TGGGTAAAGGCGTATCATGAGAGAAACTCCAAGAGAGAAAGAGGAGGAACTATCATGAGGAACGACCACACCATAGAGGAACGGCTGGAGGCGGTGCTAGCCTGTCTGGAGGGCGGCCGGGCGCTCCAAGAGGTGGCGCAGGCACACCAAGTAGCCGTACAGACGCTGCGGAGCTGGGTGAAAAAGTATCAGGAGTTGGGTCCCGCGGGATTGGAGGACCGGCGTGGCAAGCGCCTGGCGGACCAAACGCCCCGGAGCCGGGATGAGGCCCTGCGGATCGAGAACGCCCGGTTGAAGAAGGAGAATGAATTGCTGAAAATGGAACTGTATCTGCGAAAAAAAGTGCAAGAGCTGGAAAGGGGGGATCGCTGAGGCAGTTTCGGCAGGAACAGCAGTATGAAGCGGTGCGCTACGGTACGGAAAACGAGGGATTTCCTGTGGGGCCAGCCTGCCGTGCACTGCATATCTCCCGGGCCAGCTATTACCAGTGGCGCTCCGGGACAGCCGGGGGCCGCGTCGCCGAGAATCAGCGCATCGCCCAGTTGGTGCAGGAGATCCACCGGGAGAGCCCAGACAAGGGATACCGCCGCATTCGGGACGATTTGGACAAGTATTACCATACGCCGGTCAACGATAAGCGGACACTGCGCATCTGCCGTGGCCTTGGGATTCAGTCTGTGGTAAAACATGCCCCACATGGCTGCACTCGGGCGGCATCATCCCCCCGACAGCTGGCGGAGAATGTGTTGGACCGCCAATTTTACGCCGACCGCCCCAACGAAAAGTGGCTCACCGATGTGACGGAGTTTCACTACTATACGGGCACCAACATGCGCAAGCTCTACCTGAGCGCCATCCTGGATCTGTGTGACCGGCGCATCGTTTCCTTTGTCATCCGGGACACCAACGACGCTGCCTTGGTCCATCGCACTCTGGCTCAGGCATTGGAGGGCAATCCCGGAGCCCGCCCTCTGCTCCACAGCGACCGGGGCAGCGCCTATACCACTCAGATCTTCCATGACAAGCTGGCTGCAGCTGGCATTACACAGAGTATGTCCCGGGTGGGAAAGTGCATTGACAACGGCCCCATGGAGGGCTTCTGGGGCATCCTCAAGCGGGAGCGCTACTATGGCAGGCGGTTCACCAGCCGGGAGCAGTTGGTCAAGATGATCCAGGAGTACATCACCTATTACAACTTCCACCGCCTCCAGCGCGGCCTGGGTGTGCGGACCCCTATGGAAGTCCATGACCGTCTACTGGCTGCATAGCACCCAGCACCATATGGTATGCAGGAAGGATTTTCATGCGTAAAATGTAAATTATTTCGCTGTCTACTTGACGGGGTGCACACCAAAGTGTCCAGAAGTTGGCTCCTTGCGGTGCTTCCCCTGCCGGGGTATTCCTTTTCGGACGGTCATTTGGTTTTCAAGGTGCAGCTCATCGATGAACTACCCTAAGTCTACACCTAAATGACCGCCCATCCCGTATATCCGAAAGGTAGGAAATCCGCCCAAAAAACTGCCTATTTCCAAGCTCTCGGAATTGTGGTAGAATGAAAGAAACGATAAGCTGACAAGGAGGGTGAGCCATGAAAATGCCAACAGAAAAAATTGATACGGCTATGTTTGCCCCCTGCGGCATGAACTGTTTGGTTTGCTATAAACATTGTTATCATAAAAAACCGTGTGCCGGTTGCTTAAACAGTGATATAGGAAAGCCGGAGCACTGCCGTAAATGCAAGATAAAAGATTGTATCAAGAGCAAAGGACTGTCCTATTGTTTTGAGTGTACCGACTACCCTTGCAAGCTGATAAAAAACCTTGAAAAAAGCTACAACAAAAGGTATCAGACGAGCCTCATGACGAATAGTGAGTTTGTTCGCCAGCACGGTTTGGAAAGGTTCATGGAACAGCAGAAAGAGAAATATACTTGTTCAAAATGTGGGGGTATCATTTCTATCCATGACAGAGAGTGTAGTGAGTGTCAAGAAAGCATGAAATAAGCATAAGGGGGTGTGCGAATTGGCGTTGACAATACAGGAACGCTTAAAAGACCTGCGTGTAGAGTGCGGCCTGACATTGGAGCAGCTTGCAGAGCAGACACATCTCTCTAAATCTGCTTTGGGTAGTTATGAAGCGGACGATTTTAAGGACATCAGCCACTATGCCCTTATCAAGCTGGCGAAGTTTTACGGCGTGACCGCTGATTATCTGCTGGGATTGACCGAAACAAAAAATCACCCAAACACAGCTCTGCATGAGCTGCATTTGAGTGATGCTTCGATTGATGTATTGAAAGCGGGCAAGTTCAACCACCGGCTGCTGTCGGAGCTGATTTGCCACAAAGATTTTCAGCGGTTGATGCTGGATGCAGAAATTTATGTTGACCGTATCGCGGATATGCGGATCAACGACATGAACACTGTGCTGGAGGCCGTGCGTCAAATGGTGCTGTCCAAGCGAGAGGATAGTGCCAACGATCTCTATCTCCGCACGCTGGAATTGGCGCAGGTGCCGGAGGAAGAATACTTCAGCCATGTGGTTTCGGATGACCTGAACGAAATACTCCGCGATATTCGGGAAGCCCACAAGACCGACAGCACAACGGCAGACGAGCCGTCCGCCGCAGCACAAGTACAGCAGCAGTTACAGACTGCCATGAACTTTGAAGGCAGCAGCGACGAAAAGAAGGCGCGGGCACTCTTGGCCACACTCGGCATTGACTACGATGCCATCACCAAAGAGCAGTTTGTCAATCTGATTGAGGTGCTGCGGCTGTCCAAGCACATGAAAAACCCCATAAATCGGCGCGGCAAAAGCAACATGACACACGGAAAAGGGAAAAGGAAGCGTAAATAGGCAAGAAAATACGCCGTATCCAGCAAAATCTGCTGAATACGGCGTATTTATTCGTTACCCAATCCTGCCTGACAGATGCCATAATTATAATTTTTAGAATTACTGTCTTATGAGCACCCGTGTAACGAGCCGGCGCACTTTTTGTGCGGTGATGCCGAACGATCGACGGGAGGGACAACTTCGTTTTTACTTTCGAACTACCCCATGCTATAATAAACAAACTTTGACCAATTTTGCATATTTATGACAGGTATCGAAAGCTGCCGCAAAGGAGACAAGCGCATGAAGCAAGCAGAACATCCGCCCGCGACCGCAGGGGCGAACAGTGCGGCAGAATACAGCCTTGCAATCATCGACCAGCTTGCACGCATCGACCGCTCCCGCAGCAAGGAGGAGATGGACGAGCTGGTTTGCCGCCTGCTGAGCCTGATCGGCGAGGCCATGCTGTCCGGCCGCGTGTTCCTCTTCGAGCGGCTGGAGGGGACGGCGGAGGCCTATTGCAACACCTTTGAGTGGTGCGCGAACGGCGTCGCGCCGCAGATCGACAACCTGACGGAGATCGTTCCCGCGGATATGCCGTACTGGCTGGAGGTCTTCGGCCGCGGCGAGACGATCGTCATTCCCAATATTGAAGACGTGAAAACGCAGATGCCGAGCGAGTACGAGATCCTGAAGACGCAGAGCGTCCACTCCGAGATCGCGGTGCCGGTCTTCTATCGCGGCAATCTGAGCGGCTTTTTCGGCCTTGACAATCCGCAGCGGGCGATGACGGCCGGCAGCTCCGATTGCTTGCCTTTGTCGGCGGGCATCTCGGCAGCGCGCGGGAGAACCTGCGCATGCTGACGCTGCTGGAAGAAAAGCAGAAGTCGCTCGAGCAGAATTTGCAGGCCGTGAAGATTGAGCAGCAGATGCTCAAGGTGCTCTGCAAGGACAGCACGTCCGTTTATCGTGTGGACCTGATGAACGACCGGGCCGAGATCGTCAAGATCGAGGAGCACTCCAACTCCGCGGGCGACCTGCTCCCGCATGGGCAAGAGCTGTTTTCCTATGCCGAGGCGGTCGAGCATTACTATCACAAGTGCGTCCTTAAGGAGAGCGCACCGGACTTCCTGCAATTTTTGGACGCAGAAAATCTGATGCGCGAGCTCAGGACCAAGGACCGCGTCAGCCGCCGCTACCAGAGTGTGCCGAACGCCATCGGGAACATCTATTTCGAGGTGCGCGCCAATAGGGTGCAGCAGACGGAAACGAGCTTTCAAATCCTGCTGGACTTCCGCAGCGTGGATGAGATCGTGAGGGAGGAGCGCGAGCACCAGCACGCGCTGGAAACGGTGCTCACGGAGAGCCGGATGAGCTACGAGGTCATCTCGGCCATCAGCAAGATCTATTATACGATCTACCGTATCGATCTGCGCACGGGTTATTATGAAGAGGCTGCAAGCGAGCGGCAGATGCACCGTCTGACCGGACACAGCGGCAGAGCGAGCGTCCACATGAGTGAAATGAGCAAGCAGAGCATCGTTGCCGGAGTATCTGCCCTATGTTGAACCGTTTTTTGACCTTTCGATGCTCGCGGAGAGACTGCGGCACGCCGCGCGAACGAGGCAAAGTCCGAGTTCCTCTCGCGCATGTCGCACGATATCCGCACGCCGATGAATGTCATCATGGGCTTTACGAACATCGCCCTACAGCACGCGGACGATTCGGATAAGATGAAAGAGTGCCTGGAAAAGATCCGTGTCAGCGGCAGCAACTTGCAGGAGCTCATCGACGATGTGCTGGACATCTCGCGCATCGAGAGTGGGGAGTTCAAAATCGTCTCGCAGCTGGTGAAGCTGCCGGAGCTGTTTGACTTCTACTGCCAGGCCATCGCGGGCATGGCGGAGGCGAAAAACATCCGCTTTTCGGGGAAGCTGCACGACATTTCCCACAATGTGCTGCTCTCCGACCAGATCCGCCTCGGGCAGATCTATATGAACCTGCTCTCAAACGCCGTCAAGTATATGCCGGAAAACGGCGATGTGAAGTTAGAGGTCTACGAGGAAAAGCTTGCCGAGAGCGGCAAGGTCCGCCTTGTCTCGGTCGTGAGCGACACGGGCATCGGCATGACGCCGGAGTTCATGGAACAGATGTATTCGGCCTTTTCCCGCGCGGTCGACACGCGCGTCAACAAGGTGCGCGGCAGCGGCCTCGGCCTTGCCATTGTGAAAAAGATCGTCGACCTGATGGGCGGTGCGATCGGGGCTGAGAGCAAGGTCGGCAAGGGCACGACATTCCGCGTGACGCTCGACCTGCCCGCCGCGGCGGACGACGCCGAGACCGAAGAGCACACCGAGACGGCTATCACGCTGCCGGAAAAGCCGCTCACCGTGCTCGTGGCCGAGGACAACGACCTAAACTACGAGATCACCGCCGAGCAACTGCGCGGCTACAGGGTGCACTGTGTGCGCGCTGTGAACGGGCAGGACTGCTTACAGCGGATCGAGCAGGCCGCGCCAGACGAGTTCGATGCGATCCTGATGGACATGCAGATGCCGGTGATGAACGGCCTGGAGGCGACTGCCGCCATCCGAAAGCTCGACAGCGAGACGGCGAAGAACATTCCCATCATCGCCCTCATAGCCAACGCCTACCATGAGGACATTCAAAAATGCCTCGCCGCGGGCATGAACGCCCACCTCTCCAAGCCCATCAACATCGACCGCGCGGTGCGCACGATCATCGAATGCGCCCGCACGGCGAAAGGGAACGGATAAAAAGAAAAAGGCTCACGAAAGCAATGCTTTCGTGAGCCTTTTTGCGATATTTACTGCTTGTCGCCGCCAAATATCGAAATTTGACTCTCATCGCTCTGGCTGTGCATCTCGGCGATGACGGCAAGACTTTCTTCGCTCGCGCCGCCGGGTTCGACCTGCGGCATCGCGAGGAAGAAGCCCTGCAGAAGGTCGACGCCGAGCGACAGCACGGTGCGTACCTCGTCCGCGGTCTCAAGGCCCTCGGCCACGACCTTCATGCCGCGCTGGTGCGCGTAGGACACGGTGTTCGACACGATCTGGCGCTTGTTGGCGTCGGTGTCGATGCTGCGGATGATGGAAAGGTCGATCTTGATGTAGTTGGGCGAGAGCTCGAGAAGGCTGCGCTCGTTGCTGTAGCCGCTGCCGTAGTCGTCAAGCGCGAACGCACCAGAGCTGCCACGGATCGTCTGCTTGATGCGCAGCGCCTTGGGGTCGAGGCACTCTTCCTCCGTGATCTCAATGACGATGCGCGGCAGGATCGAGGCGTAGCGCGCGGAGTATTCCGAAAGCTCATCGGGCGTTAGATACTGGCTTGCAATCGAATTGAGGAACAGCAGCGCGCTGGGCACGACCTTACCGGCGTTTTCAAGCGCCTGATATGCACTTGACGCACAGAAGAACGTGATGCGCTCGACCTCGTGCAGGCAGTTTTCCTCGCGCGCGAGGCGCAGCACGTCCGTCGGGGAGCGCAGCATGGGCAGGTCCACGCGCATGAGCGCTTCATAGGCGAAGACGCTGCCGTCTTTTGCGTCGATAATGGGCTGGAAGCGGTAGGTAACAAGCTCCTCGTTGATGAGACGGCAGAACTCCTCATGGCAGCGTCTTTCCTGCAGGCTGGTGCGGTAGACCTCAGGGTCGAATTCCAGCAGCTCGCCCTTGCGCGAGTGCTTGACCTGATACATGGCAAAGTCCGCGTATTTGCGCAGTGTGATGAGATTTGTGCTGCTCTCGGGATACCACGCGATACCGCCGGAGACGCTCACGCGCAGCTCACGTCCGCTGGGAAGCTGGACGACAGAATGCTCAAGGGCGGCTTTCAGCGCGCGGATGTCGGCGCGCAGCGTATCCTGATCGTTGTAGCCGTAGAAGAGTGCATTGAACTCATCGCTGCTGATGCGCGCGCAGACGGTACGCGCGGGAGCGTTCTTGGCAAAGCATTCGCCTGTGCGGCGGATGTACTCGTCGCCCCAGTCGTGGCCGAATGTGTCGTTTATCTGCTTGAGGTTGTCGAGGTCGAACAACAAAAGCGCCGCGTGGCCGAGTTTTTCGGGTGAGCAGAAGAACTCGGCGCAGATGCGGTGGAAGGCACGGCGGTTGTAGAGGTCTGTGAGCGTGTCATAGTCGCACTCGTGCTCAATGCGCAGCTTTTCAAGCGTGTTGGCGGTCGCATCCTCGGCAAGGCCGACCTGCGTGCCGTCCTCGTGCGTCGTCTCGATGCGAAGGTAGCGCTCTTTGCCGCTTGGCAGACGGATGTGGTAGAGCATCGCGCCGTCGGGCGCGAGGGAGTGGGGGCACGAGCGCTCAAAGCGCTGCAAAAGCTCGCGGAAACTCTGCGCTGTTAAGTCGTCTGCGTCAACGCCGGGCATGCCGAGAAGGTCGAAGAAATTGTCGGTGACATAGATGCTGTCGGGAGCGGAGCGCAGCTCATAGCCGCCGAGCTCCACGCTTGCCATGTCCATGATGCGCAGAAACTTGGTCGAAGTATCGAGTACCTCGCGTCCGAGCTGCGTGAACGCGGAGGAGAACCGGTCGAGCTCGATGATGCCGGTGGCGGAGAGCATGGGGATGGAGCTGCGGCTTTCACGCGCGTGCGCGACCTCGTCGGAAAGGCGCGAAATCGGGCGCGAGAGCTTGCGCACCAGCACAAGGCTGCTGAAAAGTCCCGCAGTGAGCACGACGAGGACCGCGATGATCAAAAACCGCAGCACATAGCCTGAAAAGGCGTAAAGCGCCGATACCGGCACCGAGCCGATAAGCAGCATCTGCTCATTGGAAAACGGCGCGTTGCGGTTGTAGAGCGTCAGCGGCGCCACGGCGGCGTGACAAAGGCCGAGGGGGGAGTCACTCTGGTAGCCGCCGCGCTTTGACGGCTTGAGCAGCAGCGTCTGGTCATAGGATTGCTGCGGCGCATTTGCAGCGGGGGAGGCGGAGATGACGCTGACGGTAAGGTCGTCTTTTCCGATGGCGGAATTCGATGCGACGCCGAGAAGATAGGTGCCCGAGCTGTCGTTCTGCAGCTCGGTGCCCGGCAGCAGGGCTTGCAGGTAGCTTTCAAGAATTTCGACGCCGAGCACGCCGTAGACCGTGCCGTCATCTAAAATAAGCGGGATGGTGTAGGCGATGGCGGAGTGATCGTCGCCGGAGAGCGTGTAGGGCGAGGACGTCCAGTGGCCGTAGTCCGCGGCGTCCAGTTCGCCGTTTCCGTGGTAGGCTGCCTGAAAGACGGGATAGAGAAAGCCACTGCTGCCGTTGGCCCCATAGTTGATCGAGGGCGTCCAGCTCGTGTCGGTCGCAATGTAGAGTGACTGTACGACCTGTGCGGGTGCGCGCACGAGCATAAGATCAGAATTGCGCTGCGAGGGGGAGGAATTCGGGTCAAGGTCGCGCAGGTAAAGGCAGGGCAGCGGCTCGCCCTTTTTGCGTGTGTCGAGATCGTGCGTGTTGAGCACGACAAAAATGCCAGTGACGGGGCGATGGCGCATCGAGGAGATCAGGCTGTCGCCGATCGAGAGCAGCAGGGGGGATGCGGCGTCGCTGCCGCTGTCGAGCGTGTCGAGGCTGATCTCGCCGTCGTCGAGCATGGCCTGCGTCACGGCGTTGATCTTGCCCGCAAGCGACGAGAGGTCCTGCGCGTCGAGCATCTGGCCTTGCAGATAGTTTTGGCGGTTTTCCGTCTGTATCTGCAAGATGTCGACAGCATTCTGCTCAAGGTTCGTGTTGATGCGGCAGAGATAGAGAATGCCGACAAGCAGCGCGATCTCGATGAACAGGATCCAGAGCATGGAGCGCAGGATCGTATGGAAGATGGTGACATGCGGCACATGATCCGATGGTTTGCGAAAGAACATAAAACGGCCCCTTTTTTGTCATTGAACAGTCACTCAGCCCTGAAAGGCCTCAAGCGATGCAAGCGTATCCTGATACCAGGCTTCAAAGCATTCGTCGGAAAGGAACTGCGCCGAGGCCTCTTCAAAGCTCTGTCCCTGCGCCATTGCCTCTTTGACCGCGGCGCGGTCAGCGCTTGCCTTATCGCTCATGGAATATTCAAGAATGGCGCGGGCGTTCGTGCCGCCGGAGAAGGCGCGGGGCGTGTAGAGATGGTTTTCGTTGACCGTGTCGACTGCGGCGGAGAGGACTTCGTCCATCTCATCGCTGAGGGCAAGACCGCTTATGCGGATCGCGTCGATGGAGTTGCCCTCGTGCGTGACGGGGAGGTAGCCTGAGTCGACAGAGAACGTGATGTTGTGCTCGGGTGAGGTGAACCATTTGAGGAACACGAGGCTTGCCTGAATCTCGGCATCGCTCGCCTTCGTCACGACCATGCCCGCGCCCTGCTGCACGGCGTAGTCCTCGCCGTTCGCGAACTTCGGGCTTTCAAGCGCCTTGCGCGTGATGTCGTGGCTGTCCATGTCGTCGGCGATGACCTGCGTGGGGAAGAACGTTGCGCTCGAAGACGAGCCGACGTAGGCGATGATATTGCCGGTCTTCACATCATCGCTGCGGAAGCGGCCGCTTGCGGAAAAGTAGCCCTTGATGAAGGGTACATAGTAGTTATCCCAGAGGGTGCGCACGGCGTCGTGGTCAAAGTTCAGCGTCATGCTGCCGTCCTGCGCGTCGAAGATCGTGCAGCCGAGCTGCTTGGCGCCGATGAGCATGTAGTTCGCCATCGCGTCGCGGCCGAAGAACGCGCGTCCATCGTTCGGGATGTCGGGCGTCTGCGCGTCGGTCCACTCGTAGTAGCGTTCGGCGACGGAGACGAGGCCTTCAATCGTGGCCAAGTCGTCATAGGTTGCGCCTGTGGCGGCGGCGAACAGCTCCCAGTCCGTTTCATTGAGAAACAGCAGCTCCGCCGACTTGGCGACGGGGAAGATCTTGATACTGCCCGAGCCGGAGAAGTCGCCTTCGCTCAGATAGTCCTCAATAAAGGCGGCGCGGTCCTCTTCGCTTAGATAATCGCTCAGATCGGCAATTTGACCCATCTCATCGAGCGCGTAGGCAGTGTCGGCGTAGGCGGAGAAGATGTTGGGCATCGCCTCGGCACCGACCTTGCCCTCGGCAGAAGCGAGCACGTTGTTCTCAAGATCGGTCACGCTGCCGTGGCTGGAGCTCTCAACCGTGATGCCCTGTTCCTTGCCGACGGTCGAGTTGAACTCGTCGACGAGCGCGTTGAACGCTTCGAGCTGTTCACCGTTGTAGTACGTCCAGATCGTGATATTGACAGGGTTCGCCGGGGAAAATCCGGGGTCTGCCTTGCTGCTGCAGCCTGCGAGCAGCATCATCGCCGCCGCTGCGGCGAGCACGCGAGGGAGAAATTTGTTGTGTGCCATGATGCTTCCTTTCTATTTTGCGCGCCGTTCCGAGATGTGCAGACGAGCTGGCGCAGCAGAATGTCGGTGATGGCGCGCACATGCAGAATGTGCGTGCCGGATTCGAAGTTGCGCGACTCGACGACGTGGCTCAGAATGTTGATGATGGCGCTGTTCGTCTTCTCGTGCTCGTAAACCTGCTCTTCGGCCAGGTGGACAAGGTGCTTCTGGCGCGCGTAGAGCGTGAGTGCGTTGCTCACGCGCCGCTGCGTGACCGTCAGGTTGAACGGGCGGCGGATGTAATCCGTTACGCCGAGCTCGTAGGCCTTCTGGATGAACGACTCGTCATCCTCAGACGAGGTGATGATGACGGGGATCTCCTGCAGCCAGTTGCGCTGCTTCATCACCTCGAGCACGCCGAAGCCGTCGAGGCGGGGCATGTTGATGTCGAGCAGCAGCTCGAGCGCCTGCATGCCGTCGTCGGCATAGAGGTATTCGTAGCGGCCGCCGAGGATTTCGGAAAGGATCTGCTGGTTCATTTTCGAATCGTCCGCGATCAGGATTTTGGCTTCGACCATAGTGTAGACCTCATACGCATTTTAGGGCGCGCTCTTTTGTAGAAATGCCGCCGCGGGGCGAGCGGACAAGAAAATAGGCACCGGAAAAGCCAGTGCCAAACAAAAACTGTTTATGCATGTTTTTTAGAAACATTTGATACTTAATGTAAACTTAGCACAGAACCACGGAACATTCAAGGGATATTTTCCCGATTTTTCCTGCTGTTTTGCCAGAAATGATTGAAAAAAGAGCGGAAAGGGCGAAGCGTTTCCGCAAAAAACGGGAGAGCCGTCAGCGGACGGTAAAAATGCACGATAAATTTGAGGAAAAAAGAAATATGGATTGTAAAATATGTGCGAAATGGGGAGAAATACTGAACATTATTGACAATTTTTAGAAAAAAGTTTATAGCAATAGCGCATTTTTCCTGATATACAACTTCTTAACATACATCGGCAGATAGCAGATGGAGGTGGATGAATATGGCGTACATGCGTTTGGGCGATCTTCTGGTCTCGTCGGGCGTCATCACGAACGAGCAGCTGGAAAAAGCGCTTGAAATGCAGAAGGAGACAAAGGAGCGCCTGGGCGATGTGCTCATCCGCGCCGACTTTATCACGGAGCAGCCTCATTGAACGCGCGTTTTCCGAGCGCGCGAGCGATATCCACTTGGAGCCGCAGGACGGCGAAATGGTTGTGCGTATGCGTATCGACGGTCTTTTGCGCCGCGTGCTTACGGTCCCATCCGAATTGCAGAGCACCGTCATCTCGCGCCTCAAGATCATGGGGGGCATGAACATTGCCGAGCATATCGCCGCATCTTTGACATTGCGCGGCTGGTCGCCCTGACGATCTGTGTGGAGCTGACGAAAACGGATGAGGGCTACACGCTTAAAAAGAGCGAGCACTGCTGCGCGGTGTGGAAAAAGAAGCGCCGCTGCGAAAACTGCATTTCGCAGGAGGTGCTGCGCACGCACAAGCCACAGACGAAGATCGAAACGCGCGAGAGCGATATCTATTATGTGCTCGCGTCGTTCATCGAGGTGGACGGCAGGCCGTATTCGCTCGAGCTGGTCAAGCGCATCAAGAGCGACGACATGTTCGAGCGCGAAAATGTGCTCAACCAGCTGCTCGTGCGCAACCGGCAGGTGTATATGGACTCGGTCACCAAGGTCTACAACCGCCGCTATTACGACGAGCGGCTCAAGAATCTGGAGGGCCGGTTCTCGTTCGCCGTGATCGACATGGACAACTTCAAGCACATCAACGACCGCTTCGGCCATCAGGCGGGCGACGCGGCGCTCTATCACGCGGCGCAGGCCATCAAATCGCAGATCCGCAGCGACGACGAGCTCGTGCGCTACGGGGGCGATGAATTCTTCCTGCTGTTCCGCGACCTGCCGCAGCAGATCTTAGAGAAGAAATTGCAGTCCATCCGCGCCGCGCTTGACGAGAGGAGTATCCTGAACCGCACATCAGCGCGAGCATCGGCGGCGCGTTCGCGGCGGGATGCATCTCGAGAACGATCCGCAGGGCGGACCTTGCGATGTATCAGGCCAAACTGAAAAAGGATTGCGTAGCAATTTATCGAGAGGAGAAAGAACATGAAACTTGACGAATTTTTCCGCTGCGTCGGCGGCTACGGCGAAGCCAAGGCGCGTTTTCAGAACGACGAGCGCATCGTGCGCTTCCTTAATATGTTCCCGGGCGACGACAGCATGCAAAACCTGACGAATGCGATGAACACGGGCGACGCGACTACGGCGTTCCGCGCGGTGCACACGCTCAAGGGCGCGGCGCTGAACCTTGGCTTCGGCTCGCTCGCCCACGCCAGCTCTCAGATGACGGAAGTGCTGCGCGCGGTTAGGATTCGATGCCTGAAAGCGTACAGCCACTCTATGTGGCGGTGCAGAAGGAGCACACTGCCGTGTGCGGCGCGCTCGAGCAGCTTGAAAAGTAATTGAGAATAAAAAAGTCGAAACCTTTCGGTTTCGACTTTTTTTACTTCTTACAGCAGCGGGGCGATGATGCGCATGCCGGGGCCGATGAGCTTTCGCATAAACGGGTCGTTTTTGAGAAGCTCTGCGTCCGCGCGGACGCACTTGGCGAGCGTCTGGTGGAAGTCTTGCTCAATTTTGGGGACTTCGGGGGACGCATAGAGGTACGTGCCGCATTCAAAGTGGTGGTACAGGCTGCGGTAGTCCAGATTGATCGTGCCGACGGTCGCCTTGCAGTCATCGCTGACGAAGACCTTCGCGTGAACGAAGCCCGGCTCGTACTCATAAATTTGTACACCGTTTTCAAGCAGCCTGCGGTAATACGTGTGCGCAAGCGAGAAGGCGATCTCCTTGTCAGGCACATGCGGCAGGATGAGCTGGACCTCCACGCCGCGGCGCGCGGCGTAGGTCAGCGCCGTGATCATCTCGTTGTCAATGATGAGATACGGCGTCATGATGTGTACGTAACGGTTGGCACGGTTGATGATATCCATATAGACCATCTCGCCGACGAGGTCGCGGTCGAGCGGGCTGTCGCCATAGGGGATGACATAGCCCGCTTCCTTTTCATGCGCCGGCTGCGGCACGTCGAGATACTTGCTGTAGACTTCGGGCGTAAAGTGCACGGAGCTGACGTCCCACATCTGCAAAAACATCAGCGTCAGGCTGCGCACGGCATCGCCGCGCAGGGCAATGGCTGTGTCCTTCCAGTGGCCGAGGCGCGAGGTGCGGTTGATGTACTCGTCGGAGAGGTTGATACCGCCTGTGAAGCCGATCTTGCCGTCGATGACCATGATCTTGCGGTGGTCGCGGTAGTTGTAGTGCGTGGAGACGAACGGGCGCAGCGGCGCGAACATCTTGCAGGCAATGCCGAGCTTTTCGAGCTTTTCGGGGTAGGAATAGGGCAGCAGCGCGACCGCGCAGGTGCCGTCGTACAGCACGCGCACCTCGACGCCCGCGTTGACCTTTTCCTTGAGAATTTCAAGGATGCGGCCCCACATGTAGCCCTCCCTGACGATGAAATACTCGAGGAAGATGAAGTGCTCGGCCTTTTGGAGCTCATCGCACATGACCTCGAACGCATCGTCGCCGAGGGGGAAGTATTGCGCCTGTGTGTTTTGATAGCAGGGGAAGCCGCAGGAATTCAGGTAGGAGGCAAGGCTTTGGAGCTCCTCCGGTAATTCCTCCTTGGAACACGCGCTTTCCGAGGGGGCGAAGTGCTCCGTCTGCGACAGGATGTCGTTGTAGCGGCGGATCATCAGCCGGTGGCCGAGGTCGGTCTTGATGTAAACATACAGAATCAAGCCGAACACCGGCAGCACCGCGAGGATGAAAAACCACGTGAGCTTGATGGTCGGGTTGTCGTCGTTGCCGAACAGAAACAGCACGACTGCCGCCGACAGCAGCGTGTTGCCGCCCCAGAAGTAGGGCAGAAAGCCCTCAAGCTTGTAAAAGGCGGCAAAGAGAAACAAGATCTGCACGATCAGCGAAACGATGATGATGCCCGTGCGGCCGAAGATGATCTGCACGAGGCCTCGCTTGCCCTTTTCTAAAAGAAGAATGTGATTGTCGTCGTCTTTCATAGTTGTCCTTTCTCAAAGATGACCGTGCCCACGCGGGGCAAGGCACCTACATTTAATATATCTACTTTATCATAACATGACTTTGCCGAAAAGCCAACCCATTTCCGCAGCGAAGCGTGAAGCGCACGCAGACGGAGGAAACGGGACTTGGCGGTTTGATTTTCCTGTGTTAAAATGGCGAAAAAGACAGAAAGGTGGGGAGAGGATGGAACGGCAAGCGCAGCTGCACAATATTCTGCCGCTGTATGACGAAAAGTCGCGCGTGCTGATCCTGGGCTCATTCCCGTCGGTCAAGTCAAGGGAGGCGGCGTTTTTCTACGCGCACCCGCAGAACCGTTTCTGGCCGACGCTCGCCGCCGTTCTGGGCGAGGAAACGCCGAAGACGGTCAAAGAGAAGAAAGCGATGGTCCTGCGCCGCGGCGTCGCCATGTGGGACACCATCGGCTCATGCGAGATCGTGGGATCGTCAGATGCGAGCATCACGAACGTTGTGCCGAACGATCTGTCCGTCATTTTGGATGCGGCGGACATTCAGGCCATCTTCTGCAACGGCGGCACGTCCTACGCCTGCTATAAAAAATACTGCCGCGCGAAGCTCGGGCGCGAGGCCGTCCAGCTTCCCTCCACCTCGCCGGCCAACGCCAGATGGACGAAGGAAAAGCTTATCGAAGCGTGGGGCGCAGCGCTGAAACCGTATCTTTTTTGACGCGGCGTTGACAAAGAAAGGGAAATAGTTTATGATACAGGCTCAATCGATACAAGGAGTGTGAAACCATGGGCAAACTGGCAGCGCCGGTGCGCGCTGACAAGGAAATGATGTTTACGAACCGCCAGCTCGTCGCGCTGATGTGGCCGCTGCTGCTCGAGCAGCTTCTGGCCATTACAGTGGGTCTTGCCGACTCGCTGATGGTTGCGACCGTTGGCGACGCGGCGATCAGCGCGGTGTCGCTCGTCGACTCGATCAGCAATCTGATGATCTACATTTTCTCGGCGATGGCGACCGGCGGCGCAGCCGTCGCGGGCCAGTACATCGGACAAAGACAGAAGGAGGACGCCTGCAACGCGGGCCAGCAGCTCATCGCGCTGCTCGGCGCGGTGTCGATCTTCTTCGTGGCGCTGCTGTACCTCTTCCGCACGCAGATTTTGACCGTAATGTTCGGCCATATCGAGCCCGACGTCATGGCGGCGACGAACACTTATTATTTATATGTGATGGCATCCATTCCGGGCATCGCGCTCTACAACGGCGGCGCGGCGCTGTTCCGCACGATGGGCCACAGCGACGTGTCGCTCAAAGTTTCGCTCCTGATGAACAGTATCAACGTGATCGGCAACGCCGTTTTGATCTTTGGCTTCGGTATGGACGTCGCGGGCGTCGCGATCCCGACGCTCGTGTCCCGCACGGTTGCGGCAGTCGTCATCCTCTCGCTGCTCTTCAACCGCGATCTGATGCTGCACCTTTCTGATATCCGCGGCTTCCACCTCAATATGCGCCTGATGAAGAACATCTTCTACATCGGCGTGCCGAGCGGCGTCGAAAACGGAATGTTCCAGCTGGGGCGTCTCGCGCTTTTCAGCCTGATTTCGACGTTTGGTACGGCATCGATGGTGGCGAACGCCATCGGCAACACCATCTCAAACTTCAACTGCTTTGCCGGTCAGGCCATCAACTTGGGCCTTGCAGCGGTCGTGAGCCAGTGCGTCGGCGCGGGCGAATTCGATCAGGCACGCGCGTATCTCAGAAAAATTGTCAAGTGGACGTACGGCATCATGGCGGCCGTCAACCTGACGATCATCGCATTGCTGCCGCTCATCATGCGTGTCTACAACGTCTCACCAGAGGCGGAAAAGCTCGCCGTCACGGTCACGCTGATCCACGGCATCTCATCCATCTTCATCTGGGTACCGGCGTTTATGGTGCCGGGCTTCCTGCGTGCGGCAGGCGACGCGAAGTTCACGATGCTCGCCAGTATGCTGACGATGTGGGTCGTGCGCGTGCTGCTTGCGTACGTGCTGGGCAAATACATGGGCTACGGCGTCATCGGCGTGTGGTTCGCGCACGCGATCGTGGACTGGTCGGTGCGCAGTGTCATCTTCTTCCTGCGCTACCGCAGCGGCAAGTGGGAGACGATGGGAATCAAGACGTGATTATTTTTTAAGGATGCCGTTGGCATCCTTAAAAAATAGGGGATGCCGCTCCGCTTCGTGCCTCGCCGCCCGTAGGGCGGCTCGACACGAGCGGAGCGAGAAGAATAAATCGCCACGCACTTGTCGCGGCGATTTATGGATCAAAAACATTTCGCGGCTGCGGCCGCGAAGATAAAGAGGTCTCCGCTTAAAAAGCGGAGACCTCTTTGCCTTCTGTTACACTTTTACATTTCAACGGTGATGTTGTCGGTGCCGTGCTGCTCGAATTCGCCTAAGTAGGTGTCCATTCGCTCGCGCAGCTCGTCGACATTTTCGGGCGTGGGCGCGTCGCTGTCCATATCGCGCAGGGCAAGCTCCTGAGCGAGAATTTCGAAAAACATCGTGTCCTCGTAGGCCATGATGGCCTCGTGGATGCCGCCCTCGGCAAACGCGCGCGAGGGGATCAGTTCGCCCTGATAGGCCTCGACCAGCGGCACCATGCCGTGGGAGAGACAGTTGGCGAATACGGTGCTCTCTACATCGTCGTATTCGCGGATACGGTCGTCGCCGCGGGTGGAGTTCATCACCCAGTTGCCGACGTAGACCAGATCAAGAAGACGGCGGAATTGCTTTTCCGTCAGATCAATTTTCATAGTGACGCCTCCTTTGACGGAACAGAGAATCTGCTTACCGGAGATTATAGCACGCGCTTTTGCATTTTACCATAGCAAAAACAGGGAAACGCACAAAAAATGCAAATGCGCCTTGTGTCCCGCTCTCCGCCGTAGTATGATGACAGAAACAAATGAGAAAGAGGACTGTATGAAAAGAAACGTTTGGCTCACCGTGCACGGCGAGCAGCAATACGAAGGCATGAGCGCCGACAGCTCAGATCTCCGCGTGCGCGGCACGATGGAGGAAACGCGCGACGGCTATCTCCTGCGCTATGAGGAAACGGACGGGGACGGCAAGGTGACCACCGCAACGCGCCTTGCCCTCGCGCCGGACTGCATCATTCTGACGCGCACGGGCGAGGTGACGAGCGAGATGGTCTTTGCGGAGGGGAAGGAGCACACCTCATTCTATGCCGTGCCCTACGGAACCTTGCCGGTCGCAGTGAAGGCGGAGTCGGTCAAGTGGAAGCTCGACGAGGACGGCGGGATGCTGGCCCTGCGCTATGCAATTACTATCGGCGGGCAGAGAGGAAAATGCGCCCTGCGCATCCGCGTGAGAACAGAAGAATAAAGGAAAAGGAGCTGCCTGCGGCGGCTCCTTTTTACGCGCCCATGAGTAGCCGCACAAAAAACGCGGATGCGAGGAACATCACCACGTCGGCGCAGAGCGCGGCGGGGATAGTATAGCGCGTTTTCGTAATGCCCGCTGCACCGTAATAGACGGCGACGGTGTAGAACGTCGTTTCGCTCGAGCCGAGCATGACCGCCGCAACGCGGCCAACATAGGAATCGACGCCGTAGGAGTCCATGATCTCCGATCCGACAGCCAGCGCGCCGCTGCCGGAGATGGGGCGGATGAAGAGAAGCGGCGCAGTCTCGGCAGGAATGCCGATCTTGTCGAGTGCGGGGGCTAAAAGCGCGCCGAGCGCCTCCATCGCGCCGGACGCACGGAACATGTAGACGGCGGAGAGCAGTGCGATGAGTGACGGCAGAATGTGCAGCAGCACCGTGAGTCCCTCCTCCGCGCCTTTGGTGAGGGCGGAGTAGACGTCGACACGCTTGCCGAGGGCAAAGCAGGCCGTGAAGGTGAGCAGTACGGGCACGATGAGCGTAGAGAGCGCCATGACTTAATTCCTCCAGAGACGGGCGAAGAGCTTTGCGGCAAGGAGCCCTGCGAGGACAGAGAGAAGCGACGTCAGCCACACGGCGGGTAAAATGTCGAACGGGTCGGCGGCGCCGAGCGAAGCGCGCACGCCTGCGAGCGTGGTGGGCAACAGTTGAATGGACGCCGTATTCAAAACGACGAGCAGGCACAGCTCATCCGATGCGGTACCCTTGCAGCCGCGGCTCATACGGCAGGCGGCGCGGATGCCGAGCGGCGTGGCCGCGTTACCAAGGCCCAAGAGATCGGCAGAGAGGTTAGCGGAGATCGCGGCCAGCGTCTCACTGTCGCGGCTCGCGTTCGGCAGGAGCCTCTTGAGCAGCGGGCGGAAGAGGGAAGCGAGGCGGTCGGTGAGATGACACTGGTTCATCACTTCCATCACGCCCGTCCAGAGGCACATCACGCCGCACATCGCCAAACACAGCTCGACCGCGCTCTGCGCGCCCTCGAGCGCGGCAGCGCTGAGCGCATTCAAGTTTCCCGTCAGCGCGCCGAAAATGAGCGAGACTGCCACCATTCCCGTCCAAAGCCAGGCCATTGCCATGTCCATCAACTCCTTTGCCCCTAAATATATCGGCAGGGAGGGGGCAATATGCCGCGTTTTTGCGCCAAATCCGCCACAGTTGCCGCGAAAAGAGACTGCTAAAAAAATTCTTAAGAAAAAAGTGAAATTTGTCTTGACATGTGCAACGGAATTTGGTACTATATGCAAGTCCGCGATTGGGCGCATCCTGCCCTATTTGCGCGATATTGCGATGAACCGGGAGATTGCTCAGGTTTCTGAGGTAACTTTCGGGGAGTATGTCCGAACATCGGGCGGCTGAGAGAATATCTGTACGTTGCGTAGATCGCTGCGCCATGTGTGGACCGGCCGTTTATTCGTGCCGGTTTTTCTATGAGCCGGAATGATACGCACGGATAAGCGTACAAGAAAACCTCTCACCGTACGGCTTCGACAAAGCAAGAAAACCGTACAAAATGAAGGAGAAACCGAAAATGGCAAAAGAAATGATCCGCATTCGTCTCAAGGCCTATGACCACCAGGTCATCGACCAGAGCGCAGAGAAGATCGTCGAGACCGCCAAGCGCACTGGCGCTACCGTCTCCGGCCCCATCCCTCTGCCCACCAAGAAGGAAGTCGTCACCATCCTGCGCGCTGTGCATAAGTACAAGGACAGCCGTGAGCAGTTTGAGCGCCGCACCCACAAGCGCCTGATCGACATCACCAACTCCAGCCCCAAGACGGTCGAGGCTCTGATGGGCCTTGAGCTTCCCGCCGGCGTCGAGATCGAGATCAAGCTCTAATCCCTCGCTTCATTATTTCGCGTCCGCAGACGCGAAACCAATGAAATCGTTTTTCTGACGACATGTGCGTCAGAAAAACACCGCTCAGCTTGCAAGTGTACGAACGAAGTGAGTGCATGCAGCAAGCTGCAAACCCTCTCAAAAACGACGCCGTCGTTTTTGAAGCAAATTTTGTTGCTCTACCCAAAAGCCCATCGACTTGCGTGAGATGGGCGGGGTCAAGTCGGCAGAGCAATGGCGGGAGTTGCCGCTAACTAAGCCGACCAATAACCTTTACAGGAGGATCATACATGAAAGCAATCATCGGCAGAAAAGTTGGCATGTCTCAGATCTTCGACGAAAAGGGCCATGTGATCCCGGTCACCGTTATCGAGGCCGGTCCCTGCGTGGTCACTCAGAAGAAGACCAGCGAAAAAGACGGTTATGAGGCTGTCCAGCTTGGCTACGAGGACATTCGCGAAGCGAAGCTCTCCAAGCCTGAACTCGGCCACCTGAACAAGGCTGGCGTTTCCCCCAAGAAGTACCTGCGTGAGTTTGACCTTGACAACGCTTCCGAGCTCGAGCTCGGCGCCATCATCAAGGCTGACACCTTCAAGTCCGGCGACTTCGTTGACGTCACCGGTACGAGCAAGGGTCACGGCTACACCGGCGTTATCAAGCGCTGGAACGCCAGCCGCGGTCGTATGACCCACGGCGGCGGCCCTGTCCACCGTCACGCCGGTTCCATGGGCTCCACCACCGACCCCAGCCGTATCTTCAAGGGCAAGATCGGCCCCGGCCAGTACGGTGTGGAGACTGTCACCATCCAGAACCTTGAGGTCGTCAAGGTCGACCCCGAGCTCAACATGCTCGTCGTCCGCGGCGCGGTTCCCGGTCCCAAGGGCAGCCTCGTCACCGTGAAGACCACCGTCAAGGTCCACAAGATCAAGCAGGCTGGTGCTGACATCAGCAAGAACCCGCAGAAGGCTTCCGGCCGCAACCCGCAGAAGGCTTCCGCCAGAAATATGTAAGGAAAGGAGTGCTTGATAAATGTCTACGATTAAAGTTGTCAGCATGACCGGCGCTGAAGTCGGTTCCGTCGAGCTGAACGACGCGATCTTCGGTATCGAGCCGAACATGAGCGTTGTCCACGAGGTCGTCAAAAATCATCTCGCCAACTGCCGTCAGGGCACGCAGAGCGCTCTGACCCGCGCTGAGGTTTCCGGCGGCGGCAGAAAGCCGTGGCGCCAGAAGGGCACCGGCCGTGCCCGTCAGGGCAGCACCCGCGCGCCCCAGTGGACGCACGGCGGTATCGTGTTCGCCCCCAAGCCCCGCAGCTACAGCTATGTGCTGAATAAGAAGGTCAAGCGTCTGGCTCTCAAGAGCGTGCTGTCCGCCAAGGCAGCCCAGGGCGAGATCGTCGTTGTCGACAAGATCGCGCTCGACGCTATCAAGACCAAGGACTTCCGCAGCTTTCTCTCCGCCGTCAAGGCTGACGGCAAGGCCGCTGTCATCACTCCCGAGGTCAACGAGGTCGTTGTCAAGAGCGCCCGCAACCTGCCCGGTGTCACCACCGCGCCCGCAAAGCTCATCAACGTCTACGATCTGCTCAACGCCAAGACCCTCGTGATCGACAAGGAAGCCCTCGTAGTCATCGAGGAGGTGTTCGCGTAATGGCAAACGTTTACGACATCATTATTCGTCCCATCATCACCGAACGTTCCATGGTCGACGTTGCGAACAAGAAGTATGTGTTCGAAGTTGCCAAGGACGCCGGCAAGGTGGAGATCAAGAACGCTGTTGAGACCGCTTTCGGCGTTAAGGTCGCCAAGGTCAACACGCTCAACGTCAGCGGCAAGGCCAAGCGCCTCGGCGCCGGCCGCCTGGGCAAGACCCGCAGCTGGAAGAAGGCCTATGTGCAGCTCGCTGAAGATTCCAAGACCATCGAGCTGTTCGAGGGCATGGTGTAAGGAGGATATGAGAAATGGCTATTAAGACGTTTAAGCCCACTACCCCCTCCCGCCGTCACATGACTGTGTCCGCCTTCGAGGGGATCGACAAGAAGGCCAAGCCCGAACGCAGCTTGGTCGAGTCTCAGAAGAAGCATGCCGGCCGCAACAGCTACGGCCGCATCACCGTCCGTCATCACGGCGGCGGCAACAAGCAGAAGTACCGCATCATCGACTTCAAGCGCGACAAGATGGACGTCCCCGCGACCGTCCTGCGCCTGGAGTATGACCCCAACCGCAGCGCGTTCATCGCTCTCGTCCAGTACGAGGACGGCGAGAAGCGCTACATCATTGCTCCTGTCGGCCTGAAGGCTGGCGACAAGATCATCTCTTCCGCCTCCGCTGATATCAAGCCCGGCAACTGCCTGCCCATCGCCAACATCCCTGTCGGTACCGTCATCCACAACATTGAGATGCACCCCGGCAAGGGCGCTCAGCTCGTCCGCTCCGCCGGTACTGCTGCTCAGCTGATGGCGAAGGAGAACGGCGACGCTCAGATCCGTATGCCCTCCGGCGAAGTGCGCATTGTCCGCACGAACTGCATGGCCGTCATCGGCCAGGTCGGCAACATCGATCACGAGAACGTTCACATCGGTAAGGCCGGCCGCAAGCGCCACATGGGTGTCCGTCCGACCGTCCGCGGTTCCGTCATGAACCCGAACGACCACCCCCACGGCGGTGGTGAAGGTAAGAGCCCTGTCGGTCACCCCGGTCCCATGACCCCGTGGGGCAAGCCGGCTATGGGTTACAAGACCCGTTCGAAGAAGAACCCGACGAACAAGTTCATCGTCAAGCGTCGTAACGATAAGTAAAAGGAGGCAATGTAAAAATGAGCAGAAGCATTAAAAAAGGCCCGTTTGTTGCCCCTGAGCTGATCAAGCGAGTCGAAGAGATGAACAAGACCGGTGAGAAGAAGGTCCTGAAGACCTGGAGCCGCAGCTCCACCATCTTCCCCTCCTTCGTCGGTCACACGATCGCCGTCCACGACGGTCGCAAGCACGTTCCCGTTTATATTCAGGAAGATATGGTCGGCCACAAGCTGGGCGAGTTCGCTCCCACCCGTACGTTCCGCGGCCATACCAAGACGAAATAAGGAAGGAGAATGCAGAACATGGAAGCTAAAGCATATCTGAGATATGTCCGCATCTCTCCCCGCAAGGTCCAGATCGTCTGCGACCTGATCCGCGGTAAGGACATCAACACCGCCATGGCGCTCCTGATGCAGACCCCCAAGGCTGCGTCCGAGCCCCTGGTCAAGCTCTTAAAGAGCGCTGTCGCCAACGCCGAGAACAACTTCAGCATGGATACCTCCAAGCTGTACGTGTCCGAGGTCTACGCGACTTCCGGCCCGATCCTCAAGCGCATGATCCCCGCCAGCAAGGGCCGCGGCTACCGCATCAACAAGAGAACCTCTCACGTGACGCTCGCCGTCGCTGAGAGAGACTAAAGGGAGGAGACAGTTTCATGGGACAGAAAGTTAATCCCCACGGCATGCGCGTCGGCGTCATCAAAGACTGGGACTCCCGCTGGTATGCCAGAGACGAGAAGGTCGGCGACCTGATCGTTGAAGATAACAAGATCCGCAAGTTCGTCAAGAAGAGCCTGTACGGTGCAGGCGTGCCCAAGATCGAGATCGAGCGCAGCAATGATGTTGTGACGCTGTTCGTTCATTGCGCCCGCCCCGGCATGGTCATCGGCAAGGACGGCGCGGAGGTCGAGAAGCTGCGTCTCGCGGTCGAGGCTCTGATCGGCAAGAAGGTCAAGCTCAACATCGTCGAGGTCCGCAATCCCGACATGAACGCTCAGCTCGTCGCTGAGAACATCGCCCAGCAGCTCGAAAAGCGTATCTCTCACCGCCGCGCGATGAAGAACGCCATGGGCCGCGCCATGCGCGCCGGCGCCAAGGGCATCAAATGCTGCTGCTCCGGTCGTCTCGGCGGCCGCGAGATCGCTGGCGTTGAGCACTATCATGAGGGCACCATCCCCCTGCAGACCATCCGTGCTGACATCGAGTACGGCTTCGCCGAGGCTGCGACCACGTTCGGCCGCATCGGTGTGAAGGTTTGGATCTACAAGGGCGAGGTCCTGACCCAGACCCTGCGTACCACCCCGCGTACGCTCGATACCACCAAGCCGTATGAGGAGCGCCGCGAGCGTCGTCCTCGCCGCGACGGTGACCGTCGTCCCCGCCGTGATGGCCAGGGCGGCTATCAGCGCCGTGAGGGCGGCTTCAACCGCAACGGCAACCGTCCCCAGGGCGATCGTCCGCAGGGCGGCTATCGCAAGCCGGCTGAGAATAAGGAAGGAGGCGCTCAGTAATGCTTCTGCCGAAGAGAGTGAAATATCGTCGCGTTCAGCGCGGTCGTATGACCGGCAAGGCGACCCGCGGCAACACCATTACTTATGGTGAGTACGGCCTCCAGGCCACTGAGCCCGCGTGGATCACCAGCAACCAGATCGAGGCGGCCCGTGTCGCCATGACCCGTTACACCAAGCGTGGCGGTCAGGTCTGGATCAAGATTTTCCCCGATAAGCCCGTTACCAAGCAGCCTGCCGAGACCCGTATGGGTTCCGGTAAGGGCTCTCCCGAGTATTGGGTAGCAGTTGTCAAGCCCGGCCGTATCATGTTTGAGATCGCCGGTGTTTCCGAAGAAGTCGCGCGTGAGGCGCTCCGTCTGGCCAGCCACAAGCTGCCCATCAAGACGAAGATCGTCAAGCGCGAGGCCGAGACCCAGGAAGTAGGTGAATGAGATGAAGGCAAGTGAAGTTCGTGCCATGAGCGTTGCTGAGCTGAACACCAAGCTCGACGCTCTGAAGAAAGATCTGTTTATGCTGCGCATGCAGCACGCGACGAATCAGCTGGATAACCCCCAGAAGCTCGTCCAGACCAAGCGTGATATTGCCCGAGTCAAAACCATGATCCGTGAGAAGGAGGAGAAGTAAGATGGAAGAGAAGAGAATTTCCTCCCGTAAGGTCCGCGTTGGTAAGGTCGTTTCCGACAAGATGGACAAGACCGTCGTCGTTGCGATCGCTGACCGCGTGGCGCATCCCCTGTACAAGAAGATCGTCGGCCGCACCTACAAGCTGAAGGCTCACGATGAAAACAATACGTGCGGTATCGGTGATACCGTCAAGGTGATGGAGACCCGCCCCCTGTCCAAGGACAAGCGCTGGCGCGTGGTCGAGATCGTCGAAAAAGCTAAGTAAGGAGGTACCGGAACAATGATTCAGCAGGAAAGTTTTCTGAAGGTCGCCGATAACACCGGTGCCAAGGAAATCAAGTGCATCCGCGTTCTCGGTGGCTCCGGCCGCAAGTACGGCAACATCGGCGATATCATCGTCGCGTCCGTGCGTAAGGCTGCCCCCGGCGGTCAGGTCAAGAAGGGCGAGGTCGTCAAGGCCGTTATCGTCCGCTCTGCCAAGGGCGTCCGCCGCGAAGACGGCACCTATGTCCGCTTCGACGAGAATGCTGCGGTCCTGATCAAGGACGACAAGAACCCCAGCGGCACCCGTATCTTTGGGCCCGTCGCTCGCGAGCTGCGTGAGAAGGACTTCCTCAAGATCCTCTCCCTGGCTCCGGAAGTTGTCTAAGGAGGGCTTGAAGAATGGCTATGAATGTGAAGAAGGGCGATACCGTTATCGTCCTGTCCGGCAAGGACAAGGGCAAGCAGGGCAAGGTGCTCGGCACCGTCCCCAGCGAAGCCAAGGTCGTCGTGGAGGGCATCAACATGGTGACCTGCCACGTCAAGCCCCGCAAGCAGGGCGAGACCGGCGGCATTGTGCAGCGTGAGGCTGCCATGTACGCTTCCAAGGTGCAGGTCGTGTGCCCCAAGTGCAACAAGGGCACCCGCATCGCGCGCAAGATCGAAAATGGCAAGAAGACCCGCGTGTGCAAGCACTGCGGCGCCGAGCTTTAAGAAAGGAGAGTAGTTCACAATGGCAAGACTGAAAGAACAGTATAAGGCAGAAGTGGCACCCGCTCTCTACAAGAAGTTCGGTTATAAGTCCACCATGCAGATCCCCAAGATCGACAAGGTCGTCGTGAACGTCGGCTGCGGCGAGGCCAAGGAGAATGCCAAGGTCCTCGAAGCGGTCGTGCGCGACCTGACCACCATCACCGGCCAGAAGGCCGTCGTCACCAAGGCGAAGAAGTCCATCGCAAACTTCAAGCTGCGTGAGGATATGCCCATCGGCGCGAAGGTCACCCTCCGCGGCGACAAGATGTGGGAATTCCTCGATCGTCTGTTCAACGTTGCGCTTCCCCGTGTCCGCGACTTCCGCGGCATCAGTGCCAACGCTTTCGACGGCCGCGGCAACTATGCCCTGGGCATCAAGGAGCAGCTGATCTTCCCCGAGATCGAGTACGATAAGATCGACAAGATCCGCGGCATGGACGTCGTCATCTGCACCACCGCTCAGACCGACGAAGAAGCCCGCGAGCTGCTGACCCTGGTCGGCGCTCCCTTTGAACGCTAAGTAGGAGGATATCAAAAATGGCTAAGAAATCTATGATTCTCAAGCAGCAGGCTCCTGCTAAGTTCTCCACCCGCCGCTACAACCGCTGCAAGATCTGCGGCCGCCCCCACGCGTATCTTCGTGACTATGGCGTCTGCCGTATCTGCTTCCGCGAGTTAGCCTACAAGGGCGAGATCCCCGGCGTTCGCAAGGCTTCCTTCTGATCTTTTTCCGTTATACTTCGTTGAAGCTCCTTGGCGTACACAAAGTACGTCGGCGTCGCTTCGCCTCGTCTAACGAAAAAATCTCAAGAAGGACCTGCTGTTGAAGTTTTTCAACAGCCCGACACCTCGGAGCTTGAGCCTCCGAAACAAACTCATAACCACGAACGTTGCGATATGGACGTTCTGGCGATAAAGGATCGCGAAAGGTCAGTGTCAATTACGCGTGTTCACACGCGTGTGGGCACGTTCCAAATTGGCACTGATACCTCGTGACCTAAACGGTCCATGACCGTAACTCTAAATCAGGAGGATTTACACTATGCATATCACTGACCCCATTGCGGATATGCTCACCCGCATCCGCAACGCAAACAGTGCCCGTCATGACACTGTGGATGTCCCCGCTTCCAACATGAAGAAGAGCATCGCTCAGATTCTGCTGGACGAGGGCTACATCAAGAGCTATCAGATCGTTGACGATGGTACCCAGGGCACGATCCACATCACCCTGAAGTACAACGGCAAGGACAAGGTCATCACCGGCCTTCGCCGTGTCAGCAAGCCCGGTCTCCGCGTTTACGTCGGCGCAGATGAACTGCCCCGCGTGCTCCGTGGCCTGGGTATTGCCATCGTCTCCACCTCCAAGGGCGTTATGACCGACAAGGCTGCTCGCGCGGCTCACATCGGCGGCGAAGTCCTTGCGTTCGTGTGGTAAGGAGGGTATAAAACAATGAGTAGAATTGGTAAAATGCCCGTTGCCATTCCCGCGGGTGTCGAAGTCACCGTCGCGGACGGCAACCTTGTCACCGTCAAGGGCCCCAAGGGTACCCTGACCCAGCAGCTCCAGCCGAGCATGACCATCAAGCAGGAAGGCGCTGAGCTTCTCGTTTCCCGTCCCGACGACGGCAAGGAGAACCGCGCTCTGCACGGCCTGACCCGCGCTCTGCTGCACAACATGGTCGTCGGCGTCACCGATGGCTACAAGAAGACGCTCGAAGTCAACGGCGTTGGCTATCGTGCCGCCAAGGAGGGCAACAAGCTCGTCCTGAACATCGGTTACTCCCACACAGTGGAAGTCCCCGAGATCGACGGCATCACCATCGAGGTCCCCCAGCCCAACCAGATCGTCGTTTCTGGCTGCGACAAGCAGAAGGTCGGTCAGTTTGCCGCTGAGATCCGCGAAAAGCGTCCTCCCGAGCCGTACAAGGGCAAGGGCATCAAGTATGCTGACGAAGTCATTCGCCGCAAGGTCGGTAAGACCGGCGCTAAGAAGTAAGGAGGTGTGCCGATATGATTAAAAGACCCGATACCAAAGCACAGCGCATCAAGCGTCATAAGCGCGTTCGCGCCAAAGTCTCCGGCACTCCCGAGAGACCCCGCCTGAACGTTTTCCGTTCTGAAAAGAACATCTACGCCCAGATCATCGACGATGTTGCCGGCAACACGCTGGTCGCCGCTTCCTCCCTGGACAAGGCGATCGAGGGCAACGGCAGCAACAAGGCTGCCGCCCGTGCAGTCGGTAAGCTCATCGCCGAGCGCGCCAAGGCCAAGGGCATCGACACGGTCGTCTTCGACCGCGGCGGTTACCTGTATCACGGCCGCGTTGCAGAGCTGGCTGAAGGCGCCCGCGAGGGCGGCCTGGAATTCTAAGGGAGGAGGAAAATACAATGCCTAGATTTGAACGCGAACAGAGCGAATACATGGAAAAGCTCGTTTTCCTCAACCGTGTTTCCAAGACCGTGAAGGGCGGCCGCGTGGCCAAGTTCTCTGCTCTGATGGTCGTTGGCGACGGCAAGGGCAAGGTCGGTTACGGCCTTGGCAAGGCCGCTGAAGTCCCCGAGGCGATCCGCAAGGGCCTCGAGGCTGCCAAGAAGAACATGATCACCGTTACCCTTGATGGTACCACCATTCCTCACGAGACGATCGGCGAGTTCGGCGCCGGCCGCGTGCTGATGAAGCCCGCTGCCCCCGGTACCGGCGTTATCGCCGGCGGCGCTGTCCGTGCCGTTATGGAGGCTGTTGGCATCAAGAACATCTGCGCCAAGTGCCTGCGTTCCAACAATCCCCAGAACGTTGTCAAGGCCACTATGGCTGGTCTGACTTCCCTGCGTTCCCCCGAGCAGGTTGCTGCTGTCCGTGGTAAGAGCGTAGAAGAAATCGTTGGTTAAGGAGGGCAATTAACATGGCAAACCTGAAGATCACACTTGTTAAGAGCCTGAACGGTCGCCTGGAGAAGCACATCGCCACTGCCGAGTCCCTGGGACTGCGGAAGATTGGCCAGGTCACCATCCAGCCCGACAACACCCAGACCCGTGGTAAGATTGCCAAGATTGGCTATCTGCTCCAGGTCACCGAAGTTGAATAAGGAGGAGAAGAAGAAATGAAGCTTCATGAACTTTCTCCCGTTGCCGGTTCCACTCAGATCGGCAAGCGTAAGGGCCGCGGCCATGGCAGCGGCAACGGCAAGACCGGCGGCCGTGGCCACAAGGGTCAGAAGGCACGTTCCGGCGGCAAGGTCCGTGTGGGCTTTGAAGGCGGCCAGATGCCTCTGGTTCGCCGGATCCCCAAGCGTGGCTTCATCAATGTGTTCGCTAAGCCTCTGACTGCTGTGAACGTCATTGCTCTGAACGCCTTTGAGGACGGTGCCGTCATCGACGCCGCCGCGCTGATTGAGAACGGCATCATCGCCGAGTGCCCCAACGGTCTGAAGATCCTGGGCAACGGTAACCTGACCAAGAAGGTAACTGTCAAGGCTGCGGCTTT
>ENA-UEYI01000834-UEYI01000834.1-human-gut-metagenome-genome-assembly--contig:-NODE-834-length-28962-cov-7.348139_pt1 | contig 28962 bp, 33 predicted proteins | sample MGYA00242900_ERZ507916 | MGnify/ENA primary metagenome ERZ507916 (study PRJEB26167, sample SAMN06115521) | human gut metagenome | host: Homo sapiens | place: China:Chongqing | collected 2015-09-02...
TATATCTACTGATTTCAAATCTTTTTAAATAATGTCCTACCAAAATATAACCGAAATATCCGTAGAAACCTATCAGCGCAGTTATCGGGTTTGTGAAAAGCATTCCATTATGATTTGTTTCAATCGTGAGGAAACCTCCAAAGAAATTTCCATTGAATACTAGAGTCAAGGACCAAATCAGAATATACAACTGTAACTCTTTCTTTGAGGCATTACATACAAAACTAGATGTAAGTGGCTGCATTAGTGTAATGCCTATTAATGCATACAAGTACCACAATGGTGGAGCATATGTAGCATGAGTAAAATTATATATGACAGAATCTAATTGACTGAAGCATAACGTATATATAGAAAGCCACACTAACAAAGGGAATACTATTCTAGATAGTCTCTTCTTTAGGAAGGAAAATGTTTCTCCTTTTATGGGGAAGGCAAAATAGCCACAGATAATAAAAAATAACGGAACGGCAAATCTTCCTACTACGAAACATACATTTAGGCACAAGTTATCGAAAGTAGATATTTCCCCCCCCCATTTACATATTCGTATACTTCATAACGAGAATGATACAATACTACAAGCATACATGCCAGCATTCTGAGAACTTCAATAAATACTTCTTTTCTTCTTTCCATATTAATGTATTTTGTTCTATTCACTCCAATTCCAATCATGGCGTTCAATGTCCTCCTCTACGAGTGGATTACCACTCTGAACTTCAATGAAAGTAAGAGGGGTAATAGCCTTAATAGCATGAAAATGTTCTTTCGGGATAATAACAGTATCTCCAACCTTGACCCTCTTCTCCTCTCCATCAAGCACGAAGATGCCTTCTCCCTGAACAAATGTCCAAACTTCTGAACGATGATGATGTACCTGATATGAGATGTTTTTACCGGCATTAAGAGTGATGCTTTTAGTAAGTGAATGTTGTCCATCTTCATAAGTTGAATCATCCAATACTCGGTAGGTTCCCCATCTACGCTCCTCATACATGGGTCTTGTAGTAAGATGCTCTACCGCTTTTTTCATTTCCTCAGAATGCTGCTTGCTACACACAAGAATACCGTCAGGACTAGCTGCAACAACTACATCTTTCAAACCATCAACATAAATGGGATGTTGAAGCTCATTGATAACATTTGTATTTTCACAATGAGTTCCCATGACGGCATTGCCAATAATAGGGCGAGAAAGCTCGTCAGAGAGGGTGTTCCATGTACCCAAATCTTTCCATTTTCCAGTATAAGGAACTACTGCAACGGATTCAGCTTTCTCCGCTACTTCATAGTCGAACGATATTTTCGGGAATTCTGTATAATGTGAACGAACTTCATTGAAACCATATACTATGTTAGTGTTAGCTTTTTCATTTGCATCCGAAATAGGCATATACTTCTTGACGATGTTCATCATATAGCTTAAACGAAAAGCAAAAACGCCTCCATTCCAAAGGGCATTTTGTTGAAGCAACTGTTTTGCTACTTCAACAGTTGGTTTTTCTGTAAAACGAGCAACGTTCCTGAAGGGCTTAATATTAATCTCTGTATGATCATGCATATTTTTCTCTTTACTATCTTCTTCAACCACAGGCACTACATAACCATACTTTGTAGATGGATAGGTTGGGGTAATTCCCATCAAAACAAGGTCTGCCACATTCTGCTCAACACACTCAACCATTTTGTGGATAGTGTTGAAGTAGCCAGCTTCTGTATATGGGTCACAAGGCATGACGACAACTACTTCGTTGTCGGAACATTCCTTGGCAAACTTTAGATAGCAAGCAGCAAGAGCTATGGCTGGAAAAGTATCGCAACGTTCGGGCTCGGTGACCACCGTCACACTACTTCCCAACTGATTAGTGATTATGTCAAGCTGAGAGGCGTTAGTGGCCAATGTAATGTTCTTCGTTAAATTTGCTTCTTTTACCTGACGTACAACACGTTGTACCATAGATTCCATCGTCCCATCCTTCCTCTCAAGAAGAGGTAAGAATTGTTTGCTACGTGCATCATTTGAAAGTGGCCACAGGCGCTTTCCAGAGCCACCAGAGAGTAATATTAATTGCATAATATTTTTTTATTTATTTTTGAAGCGAGTGAGAGAATTGAACTCTGAGTTCAGGATGAACTCTACCGGTACACTCGCTAATCCATTTTTTGCTATGAACTAAATATGTTCTTCAACTCCACGGAAATGTACATTCAGTTCATGAAGATGCTCAAGGAGAGTTCCAAGAGGTGTGCCTTGCGTCATTTTTGCAAAAGCATTGACATCCTTAGGAAAACACTTACCGCCATAACCAAACTTTCCGTCTGGACCTGGTACATAAGTGTGTGTGTCGTTGATGTACCCAGAGAGAAGCATTCCTGTATGTACTTTACGCCAGTCACCACCCATTTGCTCGCAATACTCACGACAAGCATTGAAATATGTCACCTTATAGGCTCCAAATACATTATGCATATACTTGGTCAACTCGGCTTCCAAAGGAGTCATTACAGTGAACTTCTTACCTACAAAAATTCTGGTAAGCAATTCATGTGCGCCAGTAAACACCATTGTCTGCTTCTTGAAATCCTCAATGAATGTACGCTCGGTAAGAAACTCAGGCATATAACATACTTGATGGTTCGTTTCACGCGACAATTTTTCACTTGTACCAGGAAGAATTGTTGTTCTCACAAATACAGGCACGTTTGGAAGATTAATAATCAACTCTTTCATAAGTGTCAAATCCTGACTTCCATCGTCTTCAGTAGGAACATGAATCTGCAAGAATGCAATATCAATCTCGCTCAAATCATCATTGTAGCCCTTAGGAGGGTCACTGATAAATAACTTGCACTCAGGGTTGTTATGCTCCAACCAATCCTTCAAGGCTCCACCTACGAAGCCACATCCAATAATACCAACGTTAATCATATTTCAGTTTTTTTGAGTTATTATTATTTTACTACTTATTCAACATACTAGTTAATATTTTCGCCAAACCATCTTGTTGACTATACCAACATAGCTTTGCACTATCTTGACAACCTTAGTCGATACATTCTCATCCACATAATCAGGCACAGGAATGCCATGCTGACCGTCACGGCAAAGTTCAACTGCTGTATCTACTGCCTGAAGCAATGATTTTTCGTCTATACCAGCAATGATAAAGTCTCCCTTATCTATAGCCTCAGGACGCTCTGTAGATGTACGGATGCAGATAGCAGGGAAGGGATGACCTACTGAGGTGAAGAAACTTGATTCTTCAGGAAGTGTACCAGAGTCAGATACTACTGCAAAGGCATTCATCTGCAAACAGTTGTAGCCGTGGAAGCCAAGGGGTTCATGCTGGATTACGCGTGGGTCGAGCTGGAAACCAGAGGCTGCAAGACGGTTGCGTGAGCGTGGATGACAGCTATAGAGGATTGGCATGTCGTACTTCTCTGCCATACGGTTGATAGCGTTGAAGAGAGAAAGGAAGTTCTTCTCTGTGTCGATGTTCTCCTCACGGTGTGCAGAAAGGAGGATGTATTTGCCCTTCTCCAAGCCAAGACGCTGATGAACGTCACTTGCCTCAATCTCAGTAAGGTTGTTGTGTAGAACTTCTGCCATTGGTGAACCTGTAACGTAAGTGCGCTCCTTAGGCAATCCACAATCAGCAAGGTAACGACGGGCGTGCTCCGAGTATGCCATGTTAACATCACTGATGATATCTACGATACGGCGGTTGGTCTCCTCTGGAAGACACTCGTCCTTGCAGCGGTTGCCAGCCTCCATATGGAAGATTGGAATATGAAGACGCTTAGCACCGATAACACTCAAACATGAGTTGGTATCGCCAAGAACCAATACGCCATCGGGCTTTGTCTGAGCAAAGAGCTTATATGAGCAGTTGATAATATTACCGCAAGTTGCGCCAAGGTCATCGCCTACTGCATCCATATATACTTCTGGTTCCGCAAGTTTCAGGTCGCGGAAGAAAATACCGTTAAGGTTGTAGTCATAGTTCTGACCAGTGTGGGCAAGAATTACATCGAAATACTGACGGCATTTGTTAATCACAGCAGCGAGGCGGATAATCTCTGGACGAGTCCCGACAACGATAATCAATTTTAATTTGCCATTGTCTTTGAACTTTATATCTGAATAATCAAATTTAGGTTGCTTTTCCATTATAATTTAATAGTGATTATCAAGACAAAGGGATAAGACGCATTAGTCCTGCATTTCGAGAAATGAGGATATGCTAAATGCAAACAGAGTCTTAACCCTGCTTAACTTAATGAATAAATAAAGTTTTTAGATTATTAAAGAGCTTGCCCAAGCAGGAATTTCAGGAACGTATTGTTTCACCAATTTCCCCTCGGAAGTGCGATAAAGCAAACGCGGCAATTCATTATCGCGCGAATTGTCATATATATACGCTCTATCTACAAATGGAATTGCCTGGGCTGCAAGCAATAATGACTTATAGTATCTACTGAATATCTTAGATATGGGGACTTCGTGTCCGCCGTTCAAATAGCGTTGGGCTATACGGAGCACGTTTATCTCAGGATTCTCTGTGCAGACATAGAAAAAACGGATAAAGAAACCGCTTGAATGTGCTTTCCGGAGAAATTCAAGCTTTTCCTCAGACGAGAACACCGTCTCAAACACAAAACTTTTCTGCTCTTCCAAACACTGATAGCGCAAACGGGTAGCTTCCTTTGCGGCTTTCAATACAGCATCCTGAGAATTCCAATCGCCAAATTGTTCTAATGCAATATTGTCGGGATTGATGTATACACTGTCAGCAGCCCACTCGTTGGCGAGTAGCTTTTCCGTAGTCGATGTCTTTCCTGATCCGTTAGGACCGGCAACCACACACAGCACCGGACGATGGACTGCAACCATAATACTTACGCTTTAACTGTGGACAGTTTACGCTGTTGTCTGATTGCCGCAATCGTCTCCTTCATTCTGTCTTGCAATACACGCTGCGCATGAGCGGTACTCTGCCGAGCAGATTCCGCTACCTGCTTCATCAGCTCATGAAGCATTTCGTCCGAAGGTTCTTCCTGTGATGTCAAACGGTAATCTTTAATGTCCATAGTGTTTTTTTTTGTTATAAAGGCAAAAATACGAATAATCCCGATATTCACAAATACTCGATAGATTATTTCTCTACTTTATCAAAATAGGTATCCGGTCTATTAGGATCGAATATCTCATTGCAATACATCACAGTCACCAAATCTTCTGTTTCAGAAAGATTTATTATGTTATGAGTATATCCAGGGAGCATGATAACACTCTGAATCTTGTCACCACTGACTTCGTAGTTTAGAACTTCGTCCGTACCTTCCTTTCGGAGTTGAATAAGTCCGTGACCAGAAACCACGATAAACTGTTCCCACTTTGTGTTATGCCAGTGCTCTCCTTTTGTAATGCCAGGCTTTGAGATATTTATGCTCACCTGTCCGCAGTTTAGCGTATGAACCAACTCAGTGAATGAGCCACGGTTATCTACGTTCATCTTCAAATCGAAGATTGCCTTTTCCTTTGGCAGATAGCTAAGGAATGTACTGTACAGACGCTTTGCGAATGAGTCGGCTGGAATTTCAGGGATCATCAATGTCTTTGGCATTTCCGCAAATTGATGAAGCAAGTCTACTATTTCACCTAGGGTTATCTTATGAGTAACCGGGCAATAGCAGTAGCGTCCTTCTACTGACGGAATTACATCAAGGCCTTCAAACTCACAGTGATGCTCCTCTCCTTTCAATGCGTGAATCATTTCCTCTACTAGGTCATCGATATAGAGAAGTTCAAGTTCTACGCTCGGATCGTTAACGGTGATAGGCAGGTCGTTTGCGATATTGTTACAGAATGTAGCTACAGCACTATTATAATTAGGTCTACACCATTTACCATAAAGATTTGGGAAACGGTAAACCAAAACTTTAGTTCCTGCTTCTTTTCCGTATTCAAGGAAAAGCTCTTCTCCCGCTTTCTTGCTGCGTCCGTACTCGCTGTTTCCGAAACGACCTGTCAGCGATGCTTGCTGAGAGCTTGAAAGCATAACCGGACAATTATTGCCATGAGCCTTCAAAGTATCAAGCAAGGTAGAGGCGAAACCGAAATTGCCTTTCATGAACTCGTCATTATCCTTTGGGCGGTTTACGCCTGCAAGGTTAAAGACGAAGTCACATTCCTTGCACCATGCGTCAAGCTGCTCAGGTGTAGAGTCAAGGTCGTACTCGAATACTTCCTCTATCTGCAAGTCGCCGTAACAACGTGCCTTGCCGTCTTTTATATTATTGAGTTGGGCACAAAGGTTTTTTCCTACAAATCCTTTGGCACCAGTTACTAATATCTTCATACGCTTATTACTGTACGAAGTTACCTTCGCCACTCAATTCTTTCTTAATGTATTCCAATGCGCCAATCTTAGCCTTGGTTTCCTCAAGGTTCAAGCGGTATGCGTTATCTGAGTTGAATTCTTCTATTTCTGCACGCTTGGTATCACCTTCTTTAAAGTACTTATCGTAGTTCAAGCCACGGTTGTCTGCAGGAACACGATAGAAGTTGCCCATATCTTCCGCCTTAGCGCATTCTTCTTTGGTAAGCAATGTTTCGTACATCTTTTCACCATGACGGATACCGATAACCTTGATTTCTTCTTTCTTGCCACCGAACAACTCGCATACCGCTTCTGCCTGATTCTGGATGGTACAAGCCGGAGCTTTCTGTACAAGGATATCACCGTTCTGACCGTGTTCGAATGCGAAGAGAACGAGGTCTACAGCTTCTTCCAATGACATGATGAAACGAGTCATCTTAGGTTCTGTCAGAGTAATAGGATTGCCGTTGCGAATCTGATCAATCCACAAAGGAATTACAGAACCGCGAGAACACATTACGTTACCGTAGCGTGTACAGCAAATCTTAGTTTTACCAGAGTAACGGCTCTTCGCTACAGCAATCTTCTCTTCAATAGCTTTAGTAATACCCATTGCATTGATAGGATAAGCGGCCTTATCGGTAGAAAGACAAATTACGGCACCTACACCAAACTCTATTGCTGCTGTCAACACATTGTCTGTACCAATAACATTTGTCTTCACTGCTTCCATCGGGAAGAACTCACAAGAGGGAACTTGTTTCAATGCTGCTGCATGGAAGATATAATCCACACCGGGCATAGCGTTACGACATGACTGCAAATCGCGAACATCACCGATGAAGAACTTTATCTTGTTTGCTACATCAGGATACTTTGCCTGATATTCATGGCGCATATCATCCTGTTTCTTTTCATCACGTGAGAAAATACGGATTTCACCAATGTCTGTACGGAGAAAACGATTCAATACTGCGTTACCGAAGGAACCTGTTCCACCGGTAATCATCAGGGTTTTACCTGCAAAAATGCTCATAATGATTTTATTATTTTAATTGACAATCTTCTTATTTTATTACCATCCGCTATTCAAACAAATAGCCATAATTAGTCCTAAGTTCTTCATACTCTGTTTCACAACGCTGGCGGAGTTCAATATCACCAACGCTGGCGGTGATGCTACCTATCTCCTGCATTACCTTGCGGCCTTCTTCGAGGATGGGGTTCAAATCTTCTTTGAAGTAGTCTACGAATGGGGCGTAATAGTAGCCTATCTCTTCTATCATGAAGTAGAAGGTGTCGAAGGCATCTTTTATATCGAGCTTCTTGCTCATTACGTCGGCAAGGGTTTGATTAAGAAGTATCGCGATGTTTTCTTTCTGGGCTTCTACCTCGCTTGCCGTTCTTACCTGATGGAAGTAGCGGTCGATAAAGGCATTACGTTCGTGAAGGTTGCGTTTGTAGAAGGTTTCGCGTTCCGACTTGCTGCCTTCGTTTTTGTTGACTTCTTCAAAACGTTCGGCGTGTACGTTAGAGATGGCTACTGCCATGCCGCCTACGTCCATCACCAAGCGACGGTCGCGAGCTATGCGGATAACATATCCTTCGAGTCCGGCATAGTCGCCGGTCATGATGCGAAGAAGAGTGCGGTTCTTTGAGTAGTACACAAAAGGACGAAGTAGGAAGCGAAGGCGTTCGGGCTCGGTCTCCACGATGCGCATAAATGATTCCATCTGACTACATGGGATGGTTGCCACCTTGCCTGTACTGCAGTTCTTGCACAATCTATATGGTTGCAGTTTCTCGTCGAGGTATGTCTGGAGTTTTTTGGGAGTGCCTTGCAGAAATATCAGGCCGCTCACTGAAGGGATTTCAACTTCGCGCACGCCGCCTTTGTTTTTGTGGCGCGGAACGTACTTAATGGTTTTATGAACGAAGTAGGTTATTCCGTCTTTTTCGAGTTGTTCTTCGAATGATTTTACTTTTCTGTGATGCACGAAAAGATAGCACCATTGCACTTTCTGAGCGTTCGCTTTAGAGCGTTTCTCTACTACTGAACCAGTCGCTTTGTCTGGCTCAGAAACGTATGTGCCCTCTGGAAATTCATTGTTTTCAGTGGTTTGAAAACTCTTTGTTTCGTCGGCTGTAGAACGAGAATCCGTGCAATCCAGCTTCATAAACTCTCTTCTACTTTATGTCTGTTGAGTTGGCCGCCATCGCCTTGGATAACTGCACCCGTTTTACAACGACATTGTTCATAATAATACCATCAAGATTACCCGCCAAAGATTGAAAGGTGTAGATGTGTCACATTTTCACCTACTTTCGTGGCTTCGTCTCTATCAGTCTATATTGGTCTTCTAATTGTAAAACACGACACACCATATATTCCGTTGGTAATCAGTTGGTTTCAGGGAAACAAAAAGCTTGATTTGGTCAACATTTGGTCAACAATTAGCCCATAGTCAAAATATTTTCTTTTCTAAATGATTGTAAATGATAGAAAAACTGTACCTTTGCACGAAAAGTCGGGTCTTACAATTAGAAGACCAACATAATTTGTGCAACACGCTCGTGTTTATTCTCCCATATTTTAGTGTGATTATCTATTAGCTTTTCCGCTAATGTAAAAGTAGCAAGTGTTATCGTTTATGGTTCTAAGTGGCAATCAGCATAAATTTACAGTATATACCCCCAAAAAACCATTGCGATGCTTAAATCGAACCATCGCAATGGTTCACTTGGCCATTCGCATTGTTTTTTTATTTCATTGCATTGTTTTTTTAATAGCGTGTGTGTTGGTAAAATCACTTCGCTTGCTTTAGGTTAAAGATATAGATTTACTAGAATGGTAATCGAGAATTCATGTTAACGGGAAACAAAAGTCAATATCATGCAATATATCACCACTTGAACAATGCTCGGACGAGCATTGCAAAAAATCCTTTCGCAAAAAGGATACTGTTTATCAGAAAAATAGGCAACTTGGAAGTAGTTTGATTAAAAATACTTATTTTTGCAGTAACAATTAAAATATTAAGTACTATGGCATTAGAAATTAAAGCAATTCCTACCCTGAAAGGGAAAGAAGCAGAGCGTTTCGTGAAAGAAGCAGATAAAGCCTACCTAAAAAAGGAGAAAACAGATTTCAGCAAGCAAGTAAAAATAGCCCGAGCCATATTGAAAAAAGCCAATATGTTATAAACATGGGATTTTTGTTAAATAAATGTAGTTTCTCTCCATTAGATGAGAATGTAATAGCAGGTTGCCATCCTTTTTCATGCGGCAATATAGACTTGGATGAGTTCTTTCAGCATGATGCTCCACTTTATAGTAAGCAAATGCTAGGAAAAAGTTATTGTTTTACATTGGATGAAGACTCATCCGTTATAGTATGTGCTTTTACTCTCTCAAATGACAGTATTCGTGTTGACATGCTGCCTAACAGTCGAGAGAAAAAAGTACAGAAAGGTATTCCTCATTCAAAACAGATGCGCCGTTATCCAGGTGTACTAATTGGCCGATTGGGCATCAATATAAGCTTTGCCCACCGTGGGATTGGCAGTGAACTAATGGAGTTTATAAAATCATGGTTCATTGATGCCGGTAACAAAACTGGATGTCGTTTTCTTATAGTAGATGCATACAACGAAGAAATTCCATTAGGTTATTATCAAAAAAATGGCTTTACATTTTTATTCTCAACCGAAAGCCAAGAAGCAGAGAATACAGGATTTGACAGAAATACAAAACTGAGAACTCGACTGATGTATTTCGACCTTATCGAATTGGCAAACAATACAGATGAATAAAAAGCAATTTAAAATATATATTATTAGAGGGTGGCATAAATCCACCCTCTTTACATCTTATTTATATCACTTCAGCATCTCTTCTATCTTCTTGCAGAGAGCGGCGAACTCATCTTCGTTGTAGAGACGAGTCATCATAACGATTTTACCTTCACGGTCTATCAATACGTTGCGTGTGATGCCGGCTTTACGCTCTGCGTATTTAGCGAAAATATCGGCTCCGGGGTCGAGACCCAACGGATATGTTACTTTGGTCTGTGTAGCAAATGCCTTTACCTTTTCAAGCGGCTCGTCGCGGTCTATGCCGTAAAGAGCAAAAGAGGTGTTATCTTTATGTTTCTGCCAGATATCGCGTTCTATGAACGGCATCTCTTTGCGGCACACTCCACACCAGCTGGCTGTGAACTGAAGCATTACTACTTTTCCGCGCAGTTCGGAAAGCTTTACCTTACTGCCGTCGGTCAGTGTCATTTCAAAATCGGGAGCCTCATCGCCCACCTTTACTATATACCCCACTGCGTCGGGAGTAACTTGTTGCGCACACGCTGTGTTAGGCAACGCCATACCGCATGCAAAGAGTACGGCCAACATCCATTTCTTCATAATAAAAGTTGTTTTTGGGTTAATTATCTATTTACTAAATTTCTGCATCACACATACATCGGCGTATCTGCTGTTTACGTACATCCAGTCTTTCATGATGCCGCTCTGCACATAGCCCGCCGAAGCGAACAGTGACATGCATGGGGCGTTATCTGAAAGGATGTAAGCGTATAGCTGATGGAGTCCCAGCAGACCGAAGCTATGCGAATGGAGTAACGCCAAGGCTGCTTTGCCGATGCCTTTGCCTCGAAACTCGCTACTCACCACTATGCCAACTTCTGCCCGACGGTGACGGGGTTCGAACGCTATCAAATCTACCATGCCTACCGTTCCTTCGCCGTCTTTCTCTATCATCAGGCGAAGTTGGCGGTCGGTATAGAGATCGTTCTGAGATTCGGCTATGAACTGCTTGAGTTGGTAGCGCGAGTAAGGACCCGTAGCTCCTCCATGCTCCCATAGCTGAGTGTCGTTTTCTATAGAGAGCATAAAGTCGAGGTCTTCCGGCTCTGGAGCACGAAGGCGAATCGCACCATTATTTATAAGGTCACTCCGCATCATCAGCCGATTTTGCTTCGCTTTCTTCTGGTTGAATCAATCCAAGTTCCGACTGCAGGCGATTACGTCCGGGCACACAGAACAAAGAGGCCAACAGTACCATTCCGGAGCAGAGCAGTCCCGCTGTATCCATTGTCCAGTAATATACAGAGAGGTTCAGCAACGCCGGAGCCAGCAACAGGCAGAGGCGCACTTCGCTCCATCGGCGATAGCTTTTCAGGGCGTCCATCACGGGGAGTTTGCTTACATAGCGCACCTTTGATAGGTGAAACATGCGCAATGACAGCGGAATGAACAGTACAGCCAGCAAGATGCCGGTTACCTGCATCATGTAGGCTGTCCGGGCATCGTCTGACAAGATACCTTGTGGCAGTATGTCGGTTTCGTACATCACGGCAGTAAGCACGCAGAGGCACCAAAACACTCCGTATTCCAGTCTCAATGCCGACAGTATTCTTTTGATTTCTTTCTCCATAATTCTATTTATTGGTTGGTTAGTTTTTATAAAGTTCCGGTAAAAGGCAGTCGGTTTACGATGGAGCGTCCCAACGTAACTTCGTCGGTGTACTCCAGTTCATCGCCTATCGATATGCCTCGGGCTATCATGGTTATCTTAACGTCGTAAGGTGCCAACTTGCGGAAGATGAAGAAGTTGGTGGTATCGCCCTCCATGGTAGAGCTTAAAGCCAATATCACTTCTTTCACCACCCCCGACTTTACTCGTTCTACAAGGCTGTCTATCTGCAAGTCGGACGGACCTATGCCGTCCATCGGCGAGATAACGCCCCCAAGCACGTGATACAAGCCTTTATACTGCTGGGTATTTTCTACCGCCATCACATCGCGGATATTCTCTACCACACACACTGTCGAAGCGTCGCGCTGCGGGTTTGAACATATTTGGCAAGTATCGGTGTCAGAGATATTATGGCACACGCGGCAGTACTTCACCTCGTGCTTCAGTCGCACTACAGCGCTGCCAAACGCTTCTACAGTAGATGTTTCTTGTCTGAGCAAGTGCAGTACCAGTCGCATGGCTGTCTTCCGGCCTATGCCGGGAAGTTTGGCGAACTCGCCCACCGCCTTTTCTAATAAAGTTGAAGGATATTGTTGGTTCATCGTTTTATTATCACCTTAAATTGTCGTCGTGCAAAGATAATGGATAGTTTTTCGTTTTTCACATAATGATATTGTATTTTTGCAACATTAATAATTAACCATAAAAGCAGAAATCATGATAAAGATATACGGAATGCCCACTTGTCCCGACTGCACATACGTGGAAGAACAAGTAGAAGGAAACAATAAATATACGGTAATAGACATAGGCCGACACGTAAAAGACCTTAAAGAATTCTTACGTCTGCGCGACAGCAGTGCGGCTTTCGATGAGGCCAAGAAGAACGGATGGGTAGGCATACCATGCTTTGTATTAGAAGACGGAAGCGTAACACTAATAGCCGAAGAAGCGGGACTCCATTCGCGCCCCGTAACCATGGGAGCCGCATGCAACATAGACGGCAGCGGATGCTGAGCCGACCGAAGAAAAACACTAAAAAAAGTAAAAGCGGTAAAATAAAAGGATATTATCTATATCTTTGAATGATAAATCATAACTTAACGAATGACGCATGAAAGTTACAATGTACGATAAACTGCTGTTGCTGCCGCTATTTCAAGGCTTGGGGATACAGGAACTTACAAGCATCATAGAGAAGGCGAAGTTTCATTTTCTGAAATTCAAGACCGGTAATACCGTTGTCCGTCAGGGAGAAGACTGCACCGCTATACTGTTCTTGCTGGAAGGACTGGTGTATCGTGAGGCGAAGAACGACTCGCAGGGATATACGCTGACCGAGACTTTAGAAGCGCCATACGCCATAGAGCCTTACTCGCTGTTCGGCATGGACCAGACGTATCAGGCTACTTACACGGCGAAGACCGATGTGGCCATCGTTTCAATAGACAAGAAAGATATTCTGAACGTATTCTCCAAATACGAGATTTTCCGCCTCAACTACCTGAACCTGCTGAGCAATCACTCGCAGATATTATCGCGGAAGTTGTGCAACTCATGCTCGGGGAAGAGCATGGAGAAGATAATCAATTTCTTATCCATACGCTGCATCCTTCAGACGGGAGAGAAAACTCTGAAAATAAGGATGGAAGACCTGGCTGCACTGATAGACGACACGAGAATCAACGTTTCGAAAGAACTGAACGAACTTAAAGAGAACGGATTGATAAGCCTGGGCCGAAAGGAGATTCAGATTTACGATATGCAGGCTTTGACCGATTACATAAAACATTAAAACCATGACAGAAAATCCTTTTTTACTCGATTATAATACTCCGCACGGCACGGTGCCGTTCGATAAGATTAAGTTGGAGCACTATGAACCGGCCATCAGAGAGGGCATAGCACGCGAAGACAAGGAGATAGAGGCTATCATAGAGAATACGGAGGCACCGACTTTCGACAATACTATCGCTGCTTTAGAGAATTGCGGCGAGTTGCTGGAGCGTGTTACTACGGTGATGTACAACCTGATGAGTTCTGAGACTTGCGATGAGTTGGAGGAGATAGCCGAAAAGATGACTCCTTTACTGTCGGAGCATAGCAATAACATAGGTCTGAACGAGAAATTGTTCGCCCGCATTAAGCAGGTGTACGCTAAGAAAGATGAGTTGAACCTGACTGCCGAAGAGAGTAAGTTGCTGCAGAATACTTACGACGGATTTATTCGCCGCGGAGCTAATCTGAACGAAAAGGATAAGGCTACTTACCGTGAGATGACAGCGGAGTTGAGCCAGCTTACGCTGAAATTCTCGCAGAATCACTTGAAGGAGACCAACCGCTACGAGCTTCACCTTATCAATAAGGAGCAGTTGGCGGGATTGCCAGAGAGCGCTATCGAAGCGGCTGCTCATACCGCTAAGGAGAAGGGCAAGGACGGATGGATTATAACGCTACAGGCACCATCGTACGTGCCTTTCATGAAGTACAGCACCAACCGTAGTTTGAGGGAGGAATTGCATAAGGCTTATAATACTCAGTGTACGCACGATGACGAGCTGAACAACTACGGCATAGTAGCACGACTGGTGAATCTGCGTATGCAAGTGGCACAGTTGTTGGGATTTACCGATTACGCCGACTTCGTACTGCGTAAGAGAATGGCAGAGAACAGCGATAACGTATATAATCTGCTCAATGAGTTGATAGACGCTTATATGCCTACAGCCAAAGAGGAAGTGAAAGAAGTGGAAGCTCTGGCCAAACAAACCGAAGGTGACGACTTCGTGCTTATGCCGTGGGACTTTTCTTTCTATTCTGAAAAGCTGAAGAACGAGAAATATAATTTCGACGAGGAAGCGCTTCGTCCCTACTTCGAACTGAAGAAGGTAGAAGACGGTGTGTTCGGCCTCGCTACCCGACTCTATGGCATCACGTTCAAAGAGAATAAGGAGATTCCGGTATATCACCCCGACGTAAAGGCGTACGAGGTGTTCGATAAAGACGGAAGCTATCTGGCTGTGCTCTATACCGACTTCCATCCGCGTGCCGGAAAACGCTCGGGTGCATGGATGACAAGCTATAAAGAGCAATGGATAGACAGCGACGGAACCAACAGCCGCCCGCATGTTTCGGTTACGATGAATTTCACGAAGCCTACGGCAGAAAAGCCTGCGTTGCTGACTTTCTCTGAGGTTAATACATTCCTTCACGAGTTCGGCCACGCACTGCACGGCATGTTTGCCAACACTCGCTTCAAGAGCATGAGCGGAACCAACGTATACTGGGATTTCGTGGAACTGCCGTCGCAGATTATGGAGAACTTCGCCATTGAGAAGGACTTCCTGAATACTTTCGCCCGTCATTATCAGACCGGTGAGGCTATTCCCAAAGAATGGTTGCAGCGCATAGTAGATTCATCGAACTTCAATGTGGCATACGCATGTATGCGTCAAGTAAGCTTCGGTCTGCTCGATATGGCTTGGTACACACGCCGTACGGCATTCGATGGCGATGTAAAAGACTACGAACATAAGGCTTGGACCCGCGCACAACTGTTGCCGCAATTAAACGAAGCGTGCATGACCGTACAGTTCGGTCATATCATGTCGGGCGGATACTCTGCCGGATACTACAGCTATAAATGGGCGGAAGTGCTCGATGCGGATGCCTTCTCGGTATTCAAGGAGAAAGGAATCTTCAATCAGGAAGTAGCCCAGTCGTTCCGCGACAACATCTTGTCTAAGGGAGGAACGGAGCATCCGATGACACTCTATAAACGCTTCCGCAAGCAAGAGCCTACCATCGATGCGCTATTGAGAAGAAATGGAATCAAATCATAAAACAACAATACATTTATGAAACGGAATTTTTTATTCGCACTGCTGGCAATACCGATGGCGATATTGTGCGGATGCAATCAGGAAGACGACATAAACGAGATTTTCGCCAACGGCCAGACTTGGCACTGGAGCAGCTCGTACAACGCTGACCGCGACTGGAAGAATGATAATAAAGTAACTGAGACACTGAGCGTAGACGATAAGAAATACATCAATCAGGAGTCGAAAAGAGACGCGTTCATCATTCAGTTTTCTGATGAAGGAAAGGTAGAAGGCAGGGGCGACAGCTTTACTTTTACCGGAACATGGAGCGCTAACGGCAAGGATAACAGTATCTCTATCAGCATTAAGGCCAACCGTACGCCTAACGCCGGACGAGACGCTATCTTCTACAAGGAGATATCCGAAGCTAAGTATTATCGTGGTGACTCAAAAACAATAAAGTTGTTCGACGGAGCGAAAAAGCACTTCATCCAATTCTATCCGCAAGACTTCAGAAACTAATAAAACGATATTGATATGGAAGATCATAAACAAGATATCCTTGACAAACGATACATGCGTATGGCCAGCATCTGGGCGGAGAATTCTTACTGCATTCGCCGTAAGGTTGGGGCGCTGATAGTGAAGGACAAGATGATTATATCCGACGGATATAACGGTACTCCGGCGGGATTCGAGAATGTATGCGAAGACGAGAACGGTGTAACCAAGCCGTACGTGCTTCATGCTGAAGCTAATGCCATCACCAAGATAGCACGCTCGGGCAACAGCAGCGAGGGGGCTACGCTATATGTCACAGCATCACCTTGCATAGAATGCGCCAAGCTGATAGTGCAGGCCGGAATAAAGCGTGTGGTATACGCAGAGAAATATAGATTGGAAGACGGGATAGAGTTGCTGAAAAGAGCTAACGTAGAGACCGTTTATCTTAATCCGGAACAAGAGTAAAAACATAGCATACTTCAAGATATGACAAACAATAACAAGTACAGACTGATGCCTCTCCTACTAGCCGTAAGCATGGTGGTGGGTATTATGATAGGCACATTTTACACCAATCATTTCTCCGGAAACAAATTGGGCATCATCAACACATCGTCTAACAAGCTGAATGCCTTGCTTAGAATAGTGAACGACCAATATGTGGATACTGTAAACATGGCGAACCTTGTAGAGGAGGCTATGCCGCAGATTCTGGCAGAACTCGACCCGCACTCGTCGTATATTCCGGCTAAGGACCTTGAGGCGGTAACTTCCGACCTGAGGGGTAGCTTCAGCGGTATCGGCGTGCAGTTCACCATTCAAGACGACACCATACATATTAATAATGTGATACCGGGTGGCCCGTCGGAAAAGGTGGGACTGTTGGCAGGCGACCGCATAGTGGAGGTTGACGACTCGGCTTTCGTTGGTAAAATCGTAACGAACAATGAAGCGATGCGTCGTTTGAAGGGTCCTAAGAACAGCGAAGTGAAGTTGGGCATCATGCGCCCGGGCGAGAAAGAGATTCTGCACTTTACCATCGTACGTGGTGATATTCCTGTAAAGAGCATCGACGCGGCATACATGATTACCGACAAATTCGGATATATAAAGGTTAATAAATTCGGTGAGACTACTTATCCGGAGTTGCTTGCCGCTTTAGCTAAATTAGCTACCAGCAGTTGCAAAGGTTTGATAGTTGACCTTCGTGGAAATACAGGCGGCTACATGACGGCAGCTATACAGATGGTAAATGAGTTCTTGCCCAACAAGCGACTGATAGTTTACACTGAAGGACGTAAATCGCCGCGCGAGAACTATATGTCGAACGGCACCGGAAGCAGTCAGAAGATGCCTCTTGTTATCCTGACCGATGAAGGTTCGGCTTCGGCAAGTGAGATTTTCGCCGGAGCTATACAGGATAACGACCGTGGTACCATCGTAGGAAGACGCTCGTTCGGTAAGGGATTGGTACAACAGCCCATCGAGTTCAGCGACGGCTCTGCTATCCGTCTTACCATCGCTCGCTACTATACTCCATCAGGAAGATGTATTCAGAAGCCATACTCTAAAGGCAATGACGCTGAATACGAAATGGATCTGATTACAAGATATGAGCACGGAGAATTCTTCTCGGCAGATAGCATCAAGCAGAACAAGAACGAGGTATATCACACCAGTTTGGGACGTACGGTTTACGGTGGCGGAGGTATCATGCCCGATATATTCGTTCCGCAAGATACCATCGGCATAACTTCTTATTACAGAATGGCCGCTACCAGAGGCTTGTTGCCAAGATTCGCTCTTGACTATACCGACAAGAATCGCACCAAAATGCAAGAGTATGATAATGCTGATGCTTTGGTGAAATTCCTGCAGAAGCAGAACCTTATAGAGAAATTCGCACAGTATGCAGAAAGCAGAGGACTGAAACGCCGTAACAACCTGATAGCTAAATCGAGAACACTGCTCAACGAAGTGTTGATAGGGAATGTAGTCTACGACATGTTAGGAATAGAATCGTACATAGAGTATCTCAACAAGAGCGACGTAACAGTACAGAAAGCCTTGCAGGTACTTGAAAAAGGCGAAGCATTCCCTAAAGCGCCACAGCAGGAAGAGGAATAAAGTTTTCATTACAACATAAATAGGCGCGGTGGCGAAACCGAAAACGAATCGCCACCGCGCCTATTTTTTATCACAACTACAGAACGCTAAAAGAACAACATAATGCTGAAAGAAGAGAAAAAACTATTGCGTAAGGAGATAAGCCGACGCAAAAAAGCTACTACTGAAATAGACCGGAAAGAATGGTCGAAACGCTTATTGGAGCTGATAGAAAATCACCCTTTGTTCAAGCAAGCTTCTACAATATTGCTATATCACTCACTGCCCGATGAAGTGCAGACACACGAGTTTGTAGAGAAATGGAGCAAGCAGAAAAAGATTGTCTTGCCCGTAGTGAAGGGCGATGATTTGGAACTGAGAGTATACACCGGCGCAGAATGCCTGCAAAAAGGGGCATACAACATAGACGAACCTACCGGAGAGCAGTTCCGCGAAGAAGAAGAAATAGAACTCGCCATCATACCAGGAGTGTCGTTCGACAGCGAAGGGAACCGCTTGGGACGTGGCAAAGGATATTACGACCGACTGCTGGCACGCATCTCACCTTATAAAATAGGTATCTGCTTCCAGTTTCAAGTGGCAGAGAACACACTTCCACACGAAGACTTCGACACGCCTATGGATGAAGTGTGGAGCGAAAACGGACAGGTTAAGTAAAGACGATATTATATATCACCTGCGCACCTACCCTGTTGTTAAGGTGACGCATCAGCAATTCACGGTTCATCAGCAACTCCTGACGGATGACGGACGACGCTACCTGCACATAGAGGGTCTGGTTCTTGATAAACACATTACGCGTATAGCGTGCTATGGCCGGACCCACTACATCGTTCCACGCATCAACTATGCGGAACTCGTTGAGCGGAGTCTCAAGTCCCTCCTGACGCAACATACGCATTATCGCGTCGGCTATGTGTTCTGTATTTCCACGTTTCATAATTCGCCTCCTTTCTCTTCAGCACGCAATGCCACCTCACCGTTCTCCACCTCAAACAAGCGGTAATCACCGTTCACCTCGTGCAGAATACGGTCCAGATGATCGCGGTTGGTATCTGTTATAAATATCTGTCCGAAGCTATCGCCCGAAACTAATTTTACAATCTGCTCTACACGCGATGCGTCGAGCTTATCGAATATATCATCCAGCAGCACTATGGGGGTAGTGCGACTTCCGGTGCGCTTCAGGAATTCGAACTGAGCTAATTTCAACGCTATAAGATACGTCTTGTTCTGTCCCTGCGAACCTTCGCGCTTAATGGGGAACTCGCCAAGCGACATCAGCAAGTCGTCTTTATGCACTCCGCGCGATGTGTAACCCAATATACGGTCGCGCTGACGCACCTCCTTCAGTTGCTGAAGAAACTCGCCCTGCGCCACATGCGACTGATACTGGAGCGAGACCTGCTCGCCATCCTTCGATATGAAAGAATAGAACGACTGAAACACCGGAATAAACTCCATGATGAATTCATATCGCTTGCGATACACCGCCTCGCCTGCCTGAGCCATCATCTCCTCCCATACAGACATCAGCTCATCATCGGGTTCTACCTCAGCCTTCAAGAGAGTGTTGCGCTGAAGCAACGCCTTATTATAACGAATCAACGCATCAAGATACTCACGGTCGAACTGCGAAATCACTACGTCCATAAAACGGCGGCGCTCTTCACTTCCACCTAATATAAGGCACGAATCGGCAGGCGAAACCATCACCAAAGGGATAAGTCCGATGTGATCTGACAGGCGAGAGTACTCCTTCTTATTACGCTTGAACTGCTTCTTCTGACGGCGCTTCAGTCCACAGTACACTTCTTCCGGCTCACCGTCGTCGGTTTCGTAAAACCCCTGAAGCACGAAGAAATCAGCATCGTGCATCACATTCTGCGAGTCGACCGGATTTGTAGCGCTCTTGCAGAACGACAGATAATACACGGCATCCATCAGATTGGTCTTACCCATTCCGTTTCGGCCTATAATACCGTTCAGTTTATGCGAGAACTCCAGCTCCGCCTGTTCCAAGTTTTTATAATTAAGTATAGAGATGCGTTTAAGCCACATAATCATTGATTGTAAATTCAAGGCAAAATTAGCAAAAAAACGCGAGACGCACATCCAGACATTAAATAGAAAACATTTTCAAAGAAAATATCGCTACCATAGCACAATAGCCACAATAGCGATATTTCTGTTAAATACTAAACAAAGCTCCACATTTAAGACAGACCGTCGGCCTAATCTTCCCACCTACAAGAAAACCTCCCGTATTGATACCGATTATCCAACCGCTCTTAGTTTGCCGTTCTATCCCTATCTGAACAGCAGTGGCAAGCCCATTTAACGAACGCCTTTCGCTGTCTTCCGAACTTTTCAGTTCTTCCCCAAAGCCGTACCCAACAAGCACATCGGCATAAATCCATTGATCGCCTCCGTTATATAAATATATGCCCGGACCTACTCCTAACATATATTCGCGCATAGTATGCTTAAGGTTGGTCGCTTCTCCAGCATATTGTCCCTCATAGCTGCCGTTATTAATACCACAGTGCATGATAGTAGCCATGAAATATCGTTCACTGAAAGCATAACGGACACCAAAATTCAAATTGCCACCAGACTTCTTGCTCATATCGGGAAACAATTCATAACCACCTTGTAGTTCAATATGAGTATAACCTACTTGTGCAAGAGCGCCTGTTCCAACAAAAAGGAAAGGCAGAAAAAGCAGAAACGACTTCAGTTTCATTTCTTTTCAGGATTATACAAATCGGCAATCGTCTGCAAATCGCTAGAATCAATTTCTTTATTTTCTAGCTTTGCACACAAGTTGGGGTCATCAGCAAGATATTCCACAAGCTGACTACGCCAGTATTTGCTACCAGAACCCTTATAGCCAATAATACATCCGGTTTCTTCTCCTATTTTACGGGCAACAAACATAATATTCCCATTTTGCACACTGGTAATCACAAGCGATCCGTCTTTAGGTATGCTATATTTATAGCTGCAGCAATAAAATTCCACATGGTCGCCTTGTGCTTCAACAGACATCCATTGCGGCTTTATAATTTTCTTCTTTTTGGTAGAGAACATTTTAGTTGTCTCATATGGATGGCACACAAGAAAATGACATTTGTCAGTATGCGTCTTTTTCCACACGCCGAGCACTGCAATGTCTGTATTCTTCAATTTTAGTTTTTGTCCATCTTCTGTCTTGAGGCGAATAGTTTGAGTGTTGCACTTCGGCATTTTTACACGCCCTACGTATTCTGTACCATCTTTCATTACAACGCGTCCTTCTTCATGGTCGGTAGCGTCTTTTACTACACTGTAAATCTGGCAACTGCTTAACAAAGGAACAGCAATGCAGAGCATACCTAGTAATTTTATATTTTTCATAACATTTAGAGCTCTCAGTTCTCATAGAGCTTTTACTAAACTAACATGAAGCGTGGAACTGTATGCCAACATATCCCGGATGTACAAAACTTCAGGAACAAAATGCAAATGATAATTATCTGAATTCCGCACATACAAGAAGAAGGCATAACGCTTCTATCTTTATTAAATCCAGTTTTATTTCAGACAGAATCGGTCGTATTCCTCCGCAAATATAACACTTTACATTTACCCCCCCCCCAAGAGAAAAACCGATTTTTTCTGTAAGTCATGAAACTTTTTAATGAAGTGTCTTACTTCGACCGAAGTAAGCACGTTGACCGACTCGAAGTGAACGCTCACATCGGTCGAAGTAAGCGCTCGTATCGGTCGAAGTAAGACGACTTTATTATAGAATCAATGCAACTCTATATAACGCATCACTCATTTCTCTCATATCCCCAGCATAAAAACAAGCCAAGAAGCCACCAGCGACGCTTTTCATACACCTATTATAATATAGGCAAGCACCACAAATAGGGCCTAAAGTTTTTATGCTTTTATAAGGCGATAAAAAAGAAATTGATTATATTTGTGCCGTTTTTGAGAAAACTGAATAATAAATAATAATTAAAATAAAAATGGCAGATCAGAAAAACAATCAGGATCCGTTGGATGTAGAAGAAGCGTTGATGACTTCAGAAGCATTCCTCTTTAAGTACAAAAACATCATCGTAGGTGTTGTAGTAGCAATTGTAGTAATAGTTTGCGGAACATTGGGATACAAGCATTTCATCAGCGAACCCAATGAACTGAAAGCATCGGAAGCAAGTTTCATGGCCGAAAGATATTTCGGTAACGACGAATTCGAAGCAGCATTGAAGGGCGATAGCCTGGGCAACATGGGATTCTTGAAAATTGCCGATGAATTCAGCGGTACTAAAGCAGGCAAGTTGGCTAACACATACGCAGGCGTATGCTACGCTAAGCTCGCTCAGTACGAAGACGCAGCTAAGTATTTGGATAAATTCAGCGCAAGCGACTTCATGGTAGCTCCTGCAATGCTGGGCACAATCGGTAACTGCTACGCTCAGTTGGGTCAGCTGGACAAAGCCGCCGCTACTCTGCTGAAAGCTGCTGAAAAAGCAAACAGCGTAGTGCTTAGCCCTGTTTACTTGCTCGAAGCTGGTCAGATTCTTGAAAAACAAGGCAAGAACTCTGAAGCTGTAGAAGCATACAAGCAGATCAAAAACAAGTACGGCAACTCTATGCAGGCAATGGACATCGATAAATATATCGACCGCGCTTCTATTAAATAAGGAGTAAACCCCAAAAAACGAGGCTTACATAAGCCTACATATAAAGCTCCACAGAGTTCACGGATACCGACACTCTTCCCTATTGTGGGTGTCAATGGTCTGTGCAGTCTGTGGAGCTTTTCTTTTATAACAACATAAGCAAACAAGAAACCGTAAACATAAAAACAGAAGAATATGGCAACAATCTATCACAACCTGTCTGAATACGACTTCAACTCAGTGCCCGACGCTACCAACATGCGATTTGGTATAGTAGTATCTGAATGGAACGACAATATCACCGGAGCCTTGCTTGACGGTGCTGTAAAGACCCTGAAACGCCACGGAGCGAAAGACGAAAACATACTCATCGAGTCAGTTCCCGGCAGTTTTGAACTCACTTTCGGTGCAGCACAGATGATAAAGAGCGGAAAAGTAGACGCAGTTATCGCTTTAGGCTGCGTAGTAAGAGGAGACACCCCACATTTTGACTATGTATGCGCCGGAGCTACACAAGGTATAGCACATCTTAACGCAACAACCGACACTCCAGTGATTTACGGCCTCATCACCACAAATAATATGCAACAAGCCGAAGATCGTGCCAGCGGAAAACTGGGCAACAAAGGCGACGAATGCGCAATTACTGCAATAAAAATGTTGGATTTCGCTTGCAGATTAAAAAAATAATCGTACCTTTGCATCGCAATTGAGAAAAACAAGTTCCCAACACTGCGTAAGGGCAAATACCAGAGTGGCCAAATGGGGCAGACTGTAAATCTGCTGGCTTTCGCCTTCGGTGGTTCGAATCCATCTTTGCCCACAACATAAAATACAATTAGATGCGGAAGTAGCTCAGTCGATAGAGCATTAGCCTTCCAAGCTGAGGGTCGCGGGTTTGAGCCCCGTCTTCCGCTCTCATAAAAGTCAGATAGAATCTTCGATACTATCTGACTTTTGTTTTATACCATCCGCAGAACGCCTCCTACTGCATTCCTGCAATCATCATTCTATAATATTGTATATTTTATTTGCAAAAAGACAGCATTCTTTTCTTTTTGTGAAAACTATTTGTATTTTTGCCAAATACCAAAAACAATTAGACAATGCGAATAGTTATCAAAGTAGGCAGCAACGTGCTGACACGCGACGACGGGAAGCTCGACATTACACGCATGTCGGCGTTGGTGGACCAGATAGCATGGCTCCGCCAGCAGGGACACGAGGTGATATTGGTATCGAGCGGAGCGGTGGCCAGCGGACGAGGCGAACTCGCCGTAAGCCGCAAACTGGATAATGTGGCACAGCGCCAACTGTTCTCGGCTTTAGGACAAGCCAAACTAATCAACCTATATTACGATTTATTCCGCGAGTACCACATCCACGTGGGACAGGTGCTCACCATGAAAGAGAGCTTCTCTACCCGGCGCGAATACCTCAACCAGAGGGCGTGCATGGAGGTGATGCTCGACAACGGGGTGATTCCGATAGTCAACGAGAACGATACGGTGAGCGTAACCGAGCTGATGTTTACCGATAACGACGAGCTGTCGGGACTCATAGCGTCTATGCTCGACGCCGACGAGCTGATTATCCTGAGTAATATAGACGGCATATACAACGGCTCGCCTAAAGACCCACGCTCTGAAATAATACCTATCGTAACACCCGACCGCAACCTGAGCGACTACATTCAGCAGGAGAAAAGCAGATTCGGACGAGGCGGAATGACAGCCAAGTGCAACATAGCACGCCTAATAGCCGACGAAGGTATCAAGGTAATAATAGCCAACGGCAAGCGCGACGACATACTGATGCGCCTTATCAGTAATGCGCCCGACACGCAGCACACCGAATTCACGCCTAACCCAAACGCTACGGCTTCTACCATGAAGAAATGGATAGCCCACAGCGGAAGCTTCACAAAAGGAAGCATCCACATAAACCGTAAGGCTACAGAGGCACTATGCGGCGACAGGGCGGTAAGTCTTCTGCCTGTGGGAGTAACCGCCATAGAAGGAGATTTCGAAGAAGGAGACATCGTGAGCATTATTTCCGACAATGGAGAACCAATCGGCATAGGAAGAAGCGGATACAGCAGCGACGAGGCACGGAAATGCATCGGACAGCACGACCAGAAGCCTATAGTGCATTACGATTATCTTGTAATCAATCCGTAACAAATTACAATCAAAAAGCAACCAATAAATACCGGAAGCCTATGAACGAGATATTTTCGGCAGTAAAGACTGCCAGCAGAAAGACAGCCCTGCTTTCCGACGACAAAAGAAACGAAGTGTTAAGAGCTGTAGCCGACGCCATCATCACCAACCAGGAATCGCTGCTGCAAGCTAACGCCAAAGACTTGGAGCGAATGAATCCGGAGAATCCACTTTACGACCGCCTGCAACTCACAGTAAAGCGCTTGGAAGGCATTGCTTCGGACATACGCAACGTAAGCACACTGCCATCCCCTCTGGGACATGTCAGCAAAGAGAGAACTTTGCCCAACGGACTGCACCTGCATCGCGTAAGCGTACCCTTCGGAGTGATAGGCATAATATACGAAGCACGTCCCAACGTAACGTTCGACGTGTTCTCGCTCTGCTTTAAAAGCGGAAACGCATGCGTACTGAAGGGAGGACGAGACGCCGACTTCTCAAACCAAGCCGCTATCAGTCTGATTCATGACGTACTGAAACAGCACGATATTCCTACCGATGCGGTGGCATTGCTTCCGGCTACTCACGAAGCCGCCATGCAACTGCTAAACGCCAAAGGATACGTAGACCTCTGCATCCCACGTGGCGGACGTAAGCTGATTGATTTTGTAAGAGATACAGCCCGTATCCCAGTCATCGAAACCGGAGCCGGAGTGGTGAATACATATTTCGATAAAGACGGAGATACCGAAATGGGCAAACGCATCATAAACAATGCCAAGACAAGAAGAGTGAGCGTTTGCAACGCACTCGACTGCCTCTTGATCAACAAAGATCGCCTAAGCGACTTGCCCAAGCTATGCCAACCGCTATCTGAGAGCCACGTAAATATCTACGCAGACGAGCCTGCATACCAATCGCTCAGAGGCCACTACCCCATCGAGCTACTGCAACACGCCACCGACGACAGTTTCGGAACGGAATTCATGGACTACAAGATGGCCATCCGCACAGTTTCTTCGGTAGAAGAAGCCTTACAGCACATCGACCTCTACGGTTCCGGACACAGCGAGTGCATCATCACCGATAACGAAAGCACCGCCCGTGCCTTCCAGAGCCAAGTAGACGCAGCCTGCGTATACTGGAACGCCCCCACCAGTTTTACCGACGGAGCACAATTCGGACTGGGAGCTGAGATAGGCATCAGCACACAGAAGCTGGGCGCACGCGGACCGATGGCACTCGAAGAAATAACCACATACAAGTGGATCATAGAAGGAGACGGACAAATAAGAGCAAAATAAAGAAAACATTCATGCGTCAGCATATTGTTTTACTCAGTAATATTACATATCTTCGTAGAAATGAAGAATTTGAAGAACTAAAAAAAACGACTACTAATTTTTAAATTACTACGGACATGAAAAATTTCAGAATTGAATCTATCGTCATCGCAGTAGGATTCCTGCTACTCGGACTATGCATTAAAGGAGGATTCAGCACATTCACACAAGGAAAGCGCAGTGTAAACGTAAAAGGATTGGCCGAAATGGAAGTTCCAGCCGACAAGGTTACATGGCCATTAGTATACAAATGTCTTGGCAACGACATGGAGTCATTATACGCCGAAATCAAGCAGTCTAATCGAACAATCGTCGCCTTCTTGAAAGAGAAAGGCATAACCGAATCAGAAATCAGCATAAATGCTCCTGAAATCATAGATATGAAGGCCGAAAGATACAGCGACACCAGCAATATGCAGTTCCGCTATAACGTAACCACCGTAATCACAGTGACATCTAGCAAGGTAGATTTGGTAAGAAGCCTGATAACTGAACAAGGAGAATTACTGAACCGTGGCATAGCCATCACATCGGGCGACTACAGATATAACGTTAACTATGCATATACAGGGCTAAACAAAATCAAGCCGCAGATGATTGAAGAAGCTACAAAGAACGCACGCACCGCTGCCGAGAAGTTCGCAAAAGACTCCGACAGCAAGCTCGGGAAAATACGTACCGCCTATCAAGGACAGTTTAGCATAGAAGATAGAGATGCGAATACTCCTTACCTTAAAAAGGTACGCGTAGTGACATCCATAGAATACTTGCTCGAAGACTAACCGAACGAATATCTCGGATATACTCCCGATAACATAATGAATAACTGACAGATAGCTTGTTCTGATATTAGCCATACCAAGGCGATATCGGGACAAGCTTTTTCATTATATACACTTAATATGCGGTAAAACTCGTTAATATTGCTTACTTTTGCAGCGTTTTTATTTATAAGGATACAAACAAAACGCAAAAAGAGAATGGATTTCAACAAACTTACCCCTATCGTGAACAAGCCCAACGGATGGGCGCTTATGCCCCTCGTAATTTTTCTGGGTCTCTATCTGATAACCTCCATCATCATCAACGACTTCTATAAAGTCCCCATCACCGTGGCCTTCATTACCGCTTCGGCATACGCCATAGCTACCACAAAGGGACTTAGCCTGAACGACCGCATCCTGCAGTTCTCTATCGGAGCGGCTAACAAGAATATCATGCTGATGATATGGATATTCATCCTGGCCGGAGCATTCGCACAGACAGCCAAAACAATGGGTGCCATAGACGCTACCGTAAACCTCACACTGCAGTTGCTGCCCGATAACCTGCTCTTTGCCGGCATCTTTCTGGCATCATGTTTCATATCACTGTCTATCGGAACTTCTGTAGGAACCATCGTGGCCCTTGTGCCTGTGGCAGTAGGAATAGCCGCCAAGACCGGCACCAGTCTGCCGATGGTAACCGCCATAGTAGCCGGAGGAGCCTTCTTCGGCGATAACCTGTCGTTCATTTCAGACACTACCATAGCCGCCACCCGTACCCAAGGCTGCGTAATGCGCGACAAGTTCCGCGTAAACTGCTTCATAGCCATCCCCGCAGCACTGCTTGTACTGGCGTACTACGTGATATACGGTCTGGAATTTGAAATTCCCACCGAAGCCGCAAGCGTAGAATTCCCTAAAGTCATCCCCTATCTTATAGTGCTGGGTACCGCCATAGCCGGAATGAACGTCACTTTAGTATTGGTTCTTGGTATACTGTCTGCCGGTATCATCGGCATGATGTACGGCAGCTTCGACATGTTCGGCTGGTTCAAAGCCATGAGCGACGGAATAATGGGCATGGGCGAACTCATCATAGTTACGCTTCTGGCCGCCGGAATGCTGGAGCTGATCCGTTTTAACGGAGGCGTAGATTTCATTCTGCACAAGCTTACCAAGCACATCAGCAACAAGCGCGGAGCCGAGTTCAGCATAGCCGCCTTGGTCAGCCTGGCCAACTTGTGCACAGCCAACAATACCATCGCCATCATCACCGTAGGTCCATTGGCAAGCAACATAGCCGAGCAGTACAAGATAGACAAACGTAAAAGCGCCAGTCTGCTCGACACATTTTCGTGCGTAATACAAGGTATAATACCCTACGGAGCGCAGATGCTGATAGCCGCCGAGCTGTCACACCTCTCACCCATCAGCATCATCGGCTACCTGTATTATCCCATAACATTGGGTCTTGTGGCGATAATTTTCATCATTTTCCGCCTTCCGAGAAGATTTTCTTGAAAATATTTGCCGAAATATTTGGAGTTTGAGAAAATTGCGCTACCTTTGCACCCGCAATCGAGAGAGATAGCAAACAAAAAAACAAACTCTAAATGGTGCGTTAGTTCAGTTGGTTAGAATACATGCCTGTCACGCATGGGGTCACGGGTTCGAGTCCCGTACGCACCG
>ENA-UEYI01000837-UEYI01000837.1-human-gut-metagenome-genome-assembly--contig:-NODE-837-length-28884-cov-5.480890_pt1 | contig 28884 bp, 22 predicted proteins | sample MGYA00242900_ERZ507916 | MGnify/ENA primary metagenome ERZ507916 (study PRJEB26167, sample SAMN06115521) | human gut metagenome | host: Homo sapiens | place: China:Chongqing | collected 2015-09-02...
CTTAATCCCCTATAGATAGGAGATTTACAAGCAAACATGTTTTACAACATAAAATGCAATAAAAGTGCATGTTTAACCGTTTTTTCAGCTAATGGCAGCCCAATTAACGTTCGTTTTTCTCAACGCTTTCAGTTGTCGCCACAAGACCTCGTTCTCAGGCAACATGCCATGTGGATCTGCATCCACCACCGTTTGCGCTACTTCACGGACATATTGCAGCAGTTGTCCGTCACGGGCTATATCGGCAATCTTCAGATCGAAAGCAATGCCGCTCTGCTGTGTCCCTTCCAAATCTCCAGGACCACGCAGTTTCAAGTCTGCTTCCGCTATTTCAAAGCCGTCATTAGTCCGCACCATTATCTCCAAACGCTTCCTTGTATCCTCCGCCAACTTGTAGCCGGTAACCAGGATACAATAGGACTGGTCAGCTCCACGTCCTACACGTCCCCGAAGCTGATGAAGCTGGGACAGCCCGAAACGCTCGGCGTTCTCAATCACCATCACCGAAGCATTGGGCACATTTACACCTACCTCAATCACGGTGGTAGCCACCATTATCTGTGCCTCGCCGGATACGAACAATTGCATCTGAGCATCCTTTTCAGCAGGTTTCATCTTTCCATGTACCTTGCAAACCCTACACTCGGGAAACTCTTCACAAACATGCAGATACCCTTCTTCAAGATTCTTCAAGTCAATCTTTTCGCTTTCCTTAATCAGCGGGTAGACAATATAGACCTGCCGGCCTTCGGCAATCTGCTTGTGCATGGACTGATACAAGCTTATCCGACGGCTATCAAACTGATGAAGAGTGACAATCGGTTTACGTCCGGGAGGCAATTCATCGATGACAGACACATCCAAATCGCCATAAAGCGTCATTGCCAATGTACGGGGAATCGGGGTTGCCGTCATCACCAATACATGGGGAGGCTGCACATTCTTTGTCCACAACCGTGCCCGTTGGGCCACACCGAAACGATGCTGCTCGTCAATCACAACCAACCGAGCGAAGCAAAATTCACCGTATCTTCAATGACGGCATGGGTACCTATCAGTATATGTATGTCTCCCGTCAACAAACCGGCAAGGATAGCTTCGCGCCGCTTGCCCTTAACAGAACCGGTCAACAGTTCCACACGTACCTCCATTCCATACAGCAGCTCACGGATGGTTTCATAGTGCTGGTTTGCCAAAATCTCGGTAGGTGCCATCATGCATGCCTGAAAGCCATTATCGAGCGCCATCAACATACTCATCAGTGCGACAAGCGTCTTTCCACTTCCCACATCCCCTTGCAGCAAGCGGTTCATCTGCTTTCCTGAGCCTACATCCTTACGGATTTCCTTCAATACCCGCTTCTGTGCATTGGTCAGTTCAAAAGGAAGATTACGGGAGTAGAAGGTATTGAACACTTCGCCCACCCTTTCAAAAATATAACCGCGATATTTCCGCTGACGGTCTTTTGCATACCTCAGGATATTCAACTGTACGTAAAAAAGCTCCTCAAACTTCAGGCGATACTGTGCCTTACGCAATAAATCCGGATTAGCGGGAAAGTGTATATTGACCAAAGCTTCCGTCAACGGCATCAGATGATGCTCGGCAAGTATAGCGGGAGAAAGGGTCTCGGGCAACGGCTCACGCAACTGCTGCACCACCGTATTCATCATCTTCTCGATGGCATGCGAATTGAGAGAACTCCGTTTCATCTTTTCAGTCGTATTATAATAAGGTTGTAACCCCATGGACGACAATTTCAAATCCGAAGCAGAGTCTATATCCGGATGAGCCATATTTATTCTACCATTGAAGAAGGTCGGTTTTCCGAACACAATATATTCCTGATGCACTTTATACTTCCCTACCAAATATTTGATGCCCTGGAACCAAACCAGGTCCACTACCCCCGTACCGTCCGAGAAATGAGCTATCAGCCTGCGCTGGCGCCCTTCTCCAGCCGTCTCAAAACTTAGTATTTCACCTTTCAGCTGAATATAGGGCATCGTCCCATCAATCTCCTGAATATAATAAATCCGACTGCGGTCTACATATTTATATGGAAAGTAATATAGCAAATCGTGCAAGGAGTAAATGCCCAATTCCTTATTGAGCACCGAAGCACGCTGCGGCCCGACGCCCGACAAATATTTTATGTCACGCGTGGCTAAATCGAACATGAACCTATCAGAGCTGTGGCTATTTTTAAATCAAAAGGAGTGGTTATTTTAATGTTTTCCCGGTTTCCCGGCGTCAAAAAGACAGATACGCCCAATGCTTCCACCACAGAAGCATCATCGGTAAAATGGGGTGTATAGGGCTGCTCGTATGCCGCTTTCAGCAGTTCCGCATCAAAAACCTGGGGAGTCTGCACCAATCTATAATCATCCCTGCCGACAGTCACACTGCCTTTCCCTCCCATACGGCGAACGGTCTCCACCACACCTATTACCGGAACCACAGCCTTTTTCCCGGCAGCCAAGTCATAACAGCGTGCAATCACTTCCCGGGCTACGAATGGACGTACCCCATCGTGCACACCGACCAAAGCAGGTGTCTTGACCAAAGCCAAACCGTTCTTTACGGAGTGGAACCGCGTCTCCCCTCCATCTGCAATGGCATGCGGCAATGAAAAACAGTACTCCCTGCACAGCTGCCTCCAGTAATCCTGCTGGCTGTGGGGAAGCACCAATATTATCCGTATCTCAGCATTGTAGTCATAAAACGCCTCCAGAGTGCGCATCAAAACAGGTTTCCCCCCTATCGGGAGAAACTGTTTGGGGAGTTCGGTCCCCATGCGCAAGCCCTTGCCACCGGCAACAATCAGAGCATACTGAACCATTTATGATTTATGATTTTAAATCATAAATCCGTTACGCACATAGCTTCTTTCAGTTCCTGCACCTTCTCTTTGCCTTGCAACAGCTCCACTACGGCCAATGCAAACTCCATGGCAGCGCCCGGTCCTTTACCAGTGATGATATTGCCGTCTCTTTCTACCGGAGCACCCGTACATTCGGCACCTTCCAAATACTGTTCAAAGCCGGGATAGCAAGTAGCCTTCTTGCCTTTCAGCAATCCCAGCTTACCCAATACCATAGGAGCCGCACAAATAGCAGCAATCGGTTTCTGCTCTTGGGCAAAACGCAGTACCAGATTACGCAGTTCTCCACACTTCTCCAAAGTGGACGCACCCGGCATACCGCCAGGCAATAATACAAGCTCTGCATCAAAGAAGTCGCAGTTCACTACATTCTTATCGCACAAGACCGGAACATCGTGTGCTCCCGTCACTATTTCATCAGGGGTTACCGTCACCATTTCTACGTTCAGTCCGGCGCGTCTCATCACATCCACAGAAGTAAAAGCTTCTATTTCTTCAAATCCGTCGGCAAAAAAAACATAAACTGTACCCATAATTGTTCCTCCTCTTATTTTAGATTAAAATAATACGTTATTGTTCCCGTCTGATTGTTCAAGCCGCTTACCGCATTGAAACGGGCTTTCTTGGCAGCATCCTCTGCCGCTTTCCGCAATGCGGGATTGACGGTATTGGTCTGGCGGTTGATGCTGGTTGCTATCACATGTCCGGCAGGGTTCACTGTGATGGTCACCACAACCCTACCTTCATCCTGCACATTATATACCGGCCGCGGCAATCCGCCCTCACCAAGAGAACGTCCGCCCAAATTAAACGAGCCGTAGCCTCCCGTACCCGAAGTGGCTCCGGACGGAGCATTTCCCGTAGGACTTCCTTGAATACCTTCGCCTTCCGTATCGCCTTTACTACCCATTTGGGCACCTTTGCCAAAAGCGCCAGCTACCCGTTTACGGGCAGCTTCCTCGGCTTCCTTACGTTCCCGTTCGGCTTTTGCCGCTGCCAGTTTGCGGGCCTCTTCCGCTTTTTCGGCTTCCGTCTTTTCCGGTTTCTTCACCTCCTCCTTTTTCTTGGGTTCGGCTTTGGGCTTTATGGCAACGGTTTCTTCAGTTTCCTGCGTAATGATGTCCTGCTCCACCGTTTCCTGCACCTGAGGAGCGGTTTCCTCCGGCATGACATCCACCTTTACTAAAGAAGGGTCGGCAGCGCCCAGTGCATCGGGCACCTCTCCCAGCATAACGGGTACACCGCCTTCTTCCGAGGGTTCCGGCGGTGTGAATCCTACCAGTATCAGAAGGGCAATAATGGCAACATGCACCACAAGTGCACCTGCCATACCTATATATTTTCCTTTCTTCTTCCGATTCACCATTGCATTTACAATTTAGCCATGTACAATGTACGATTTAGTTTTCCGGTGGTCGTGTAGCCAGCACCATCTTGAATTTATTCTCGTTTGCAATGTTCAGCACCTTCACGATTTCCCGGTAAGGCACTGTTTCGTCAGCATACAAAGCTATATACATTTCAGGCTCCCTCTCCGCACACGATTGTAGGAAAGGAGTCAATTCTTCAAGCGTCAGAGACAGTTCCTTGTCATTGCCAAAAGCAGCATAATAATTCAGATTCTTATCTATGATGACTCTTGTCAAAGGCTTTGCAGAAGTCTGTTGCTTTCCCTGCGGCAGCAGTACCTTGATAGCATTGGGCGATACCATGGTAGATGTTATCATAAAGAAAATCAGCAGCAGGAAAATCAGGTCCGTCATGGACGCCATACTGAAATTGGGTGATATTTTAGCTCTACGTTTTAACACGCCTTTAAGTTTTAATTCTTAATTCTTTAATTAATCATTTCGCCGGTTCGTTCAACAAATCCATGAATGCCATTGTCTTGGCTTCCATCTTGTTGACCACGCCATCTATCAATGTCACCAGGTAATTGTAGGCAAACATAGCTATGATACCGACTATCAAACCGCCCACCGTAGTAATCATCGCCTCATAAATACCACCGGAAAGCAACGTTATATCAATATTATTTCCGGCATTTGCCATTTGCCAAAATGCACGTACCATACCCGTCACCGTGCCAAGGAAGCCTAGCATAGGAGCGCCACCGGAAATCGTGGCCATAATCGTCATTCCCTTCTCCAGTTTGGCAACCTCAATATTACCCACATTCTCGATGGCAGCCTGCACATCGTTCACCGGGCGTCCCAAACGGCTGATACCCTTTTCAATCATACGGGCCGAGGGAGTATCCACACTGCGACAATAAGCAATGGCAGCTTTCAATTCCCCACCCAAAATATAATCCTTTATCTTATCCATGAACTGGGGGGCTTCTTTCCCCGCCTTCCGGATAACATAGTTGCGTTCGAACAAGATGTAAAAGCAAAGTACGGACATCAAGCCCAGGACAACCATAATCCAGCCGCCCTTGACGGCCATGCTCCATAAGTTCATTTCGTCGGAAGCGTTTACTTGTGTCAGTACCGGATTGGCACCTGCAATAGAGTCAGTCAGTGCCGGAGCCACTTGGGCCAATAACAACATTACATTCATCAGCGAAGACAGTTTTTATATTCCTTGACCGTACGCTCCAATCCCAGATACAGCGCGTCACTAATCAGCGCATGCCCGATGGACACCTCGTCCAGCCACGGAATGTTTTGATAAAAATAATTCAGATTCACCAGGCTCAGGTCATGTCCGGCATTCAGCCCCAGGCCTAAGCTGCGGGCCACCTTGGCAGCCTCGACAAAAGGAGCTACAGCCGCTTCCCGTCCTTTGGGATAAGCCGTAGCATAAGGTTCCGTATATAGCTCCACGCGGTCGGCACCGGCTTTGGCAGCATATTCTATCATTTCGGCATCGGTGGAAACAAATACGGAAGTACGGATACCAGCATTGTTGAACTCATCCAACACTTCGTTCAAGAAGTCAAAATGGGTCTTGGTATCCCAGCCTGCGTTTGAAGTCAGCTGTGTAGGGCTGTCGGGCACCAAAGTTACCTGATGCGGTTTCACCTTCAAGACCAAATCCATAAATTCGGGTGCAGGATACCCCTCGATATTGAACTCTGTCCGCAGCAACGGCCGCAAATCATATACATCCTTACGGCGGATATGCCTCTCGTCAGGACGGGGATGCACCGTAATGCCATCAGCACCAAAGTCTTCACAATCCAGCGCTACCTTCACAACATTCGGGACATCACCTCCACGGGCATTGCGCAGCGTTGCCACCTTATTTATATTAACGCTTAATCTAGTCATAATTCGGTTTATAGTTTGGGACAAAAGTACAAATAATAGTTATATATTGGCAGCATTCTGAGAAAAAAATAGCATCTTTGCACTTCAATCCAACAGAATTGATTATGAAATTTGCCATATTCGGAAATACCTACCAAGCAAAGAAATCCTCGCATGCAGAAAACCTCTTCCGGTTGCTCGGACAGCATAATGCACAGCTCTGCATCTGCCGGGAATTCCATCACTTCCTGACTGCCGATTTACATTTAAACATACCTGACGCCGAATTGTTTGACGGAGATGATTTCTGTGCCGACATGGTTATCAGCATCGGTGGCGACGGCACTTTCCTAAAAGCAGCCAGCCGTGTAGGAAAGAAGAATATCCCCATATTGGGCATCAATACCGGCCGGCTGGGTTTCCTTGCCGACATCTCACCGGAAGAGATGGAAGAGACCTTCGATGAAATCTACAATAATCACTATAAGGTGGAAGAGCGTAGTGTACTGCAACTGAGGTGCGACGATGAACGCTTGATGCAATCCCCTTACGCCCTCAATGAGATAGCCGTATTGAAGCGGGACAGTTCGTCCATGATCAGTATCCACGCCGCCATCAATGGCGCTCCGTTGACCACTTATCAAGCTGACGGCCTGGTTATCTCCACACCTACCGGTTCCACCGCCTACTCACTCAGCGTCGGCGGTCCGGTCATTGTGCCCCACAGTAAAACCATCGCCATCACCCCGGTGGCTCCACACAGCCTCAACGTCCGTCCCATCGTCATTTGTGACGACTGGGAAATTACACTTGATGTGGAAAGCCGCAGCCACAACTTCTTGGTTGCCATCGACGGCCGTAGCGAGTCCTGCAAAGAAACGACCCGGTTGCACATCTCACGTGCCGACTATAGCATAAAGGTAGTGAAACGGTTCAACCATATTTTCTTTGATACCCTTCGCAATAAACTAATGTGGGGGGCGGACATCAGATAAGCCTATATCACTTCATTCACTCCAGCAGGATAACCTATTCACTCCAGCAGGATAACTTATTTACCTCAGTGGGGAACTCCATTTACCCCAGGATGTAACTACCTTTACCCCGATATGTAACGGCCTTTACCCCGGTGTGTAACGGCCTTTACCCCGGTGTGTAAAGAGTCTTTCCCCGGCATGTAACGTCTTTTACATAAGGATGTAACAACGCTGTAAATGTAATGTATTGACAATAAGTTCCTAAACCCATCCATCAGTTTACCACTTCTTATACTGCAAATGACTATTTCTGCCATCCTCCTTCATCGTGGAATATAGAATTAAATAATAATCACACAAAGTATATTTTCAGCAAAAAACTTTTAAATAAATAATAAAAACACCACCTTTGTAGTTCATTCTTTCAGAGTCTATGTGGAATAGTACTTTACTATACAAAGACACTACCATTCAGAATGCGTAAATGTAAGATGAATCAATATGCAGAAAGAAAATGATACTTTATTGGTAGCCAAGTTGAGAGAAGGCAATAAATTTGCCTTTGAAGCATTGTACGAAAAATACAGTGCCAGGCTGTACAACACCATCGTCCTTCTCGTATATGACAAATCATTAGCCAAAGACATCACCCAAAGCAGCTTCATGACGATATGGGAAAAACGCAGTAATCTGGATACCGAGAAAAGTTTTCCGGCATATCTATGCACCATCGCACGCAACATGGTATACAAAGAAACCGAACGAAGATTATTACACAACAAATTTGTAGAAAACAAGCTGAAAACAGAAGCAGAGGCTATCGAGGAAGATACGATGGATATGGACGTCTCCATCATTGAAAAACAGATAGAGCAACTTCTGCAAAGCCTGCCAGAAGTTTCACGGGAAGTCTTTCAGCTGAAAAGAGCAGGAAAACTGTCCAACAAGGAAATCGCCTCAATGACCGGCAGCACCGAAGAAGCGGTCGCGGCAAAGATAAAAGAATATGAAAGCAGCGGCGTTATAAAGGGCTATTCCGCCATCCTCAATGACGAACTCGCAGATAAGGACAACGTTACCGCATTCATCGCGGTAAAGGTTACTCCGACGGCTGAATTCGGCTTTGACGCCATTGCAAAGAAAATATTATCATACGGAGAAGTTGAGAGCCTCACGCTCATGTCGGGCGCATTCGACCTCGCCGTTACCATAAGCGGCACAAACTATAAGGAGATCGCTCTGTTCGTTGCACAGCGTCTTTCCACTATTGAGGGCATCGTATCAACATCTACGCACTTCTTCCTCAAAAAATACAAGGATAAGGGCTTTATGATAAATGCCGATGACAAAGATGAAAGGAGTTTCGTTTCTCCATGATGGACTATGACCGAATACTTTCCGACAAGTGCAAGGAGATAAAGCCGTCGGGAATCCGTAAATTTTTTGATATTGCAAACTCAATGGAGGGGGTCATCTCGCTCGGTGTCGGCGAACCCGACTTCGCCACTCCGTGGACGATACGCAGCAAGGCTATAACCACTCTCCAGCAGGGCAAGACAGTTTACACCGCAAATGCAGGACTTCTTGAACTCCGCTGTGCAATTTCAAAATATCTTGAACGCAAATATGACCTTAAATATGACCCTAAGGACGAGATAATCGTAACCGTTGGCGGTTCGGAGGCTATCGACCTCTGCATAAGAGCCGTTGTTGATCCCGGCGATGAGGTTCTCGTTGTTGAGCCGTCTTTCGTATGCTACAAGCCTATCGTTGACCTTATGCACGGTGTTCCCGTTGTTATCGAAACAAAGCCCGAGGACAACTTCAAGCTCACAGCAGAGGCTCTCCGTGCAAAGATCACCGATAAAACAAAGCTTCTTATCCTGCCGTTCCCGAACAATCCGACGGGTGCAGTTATGACAAGACCCGAGCTTGAAGCCGTTGCCGATGTTCTCCGGGGAACGAATATCCTCGTTCTCACGGACGAAATTTATTCCGAGCTTTCCTATCACGGCAAGCACGTTTCCATTGCTGAGATCGACGGTATGCAGGAAAGAACTATCTATGTAAACGGCTTTTCAAAGGCATTCGCAATGACAGGCTGGCGTCTTGGATATCTTGCAGGTCCGAAGCCTCTCGTTTCGCAGATGCTCAAGATCCACCAGTACGCAATAATGTGTTCCCCTACAGTTTCGCAGTATGCCGCTGTCGATGCGCTTGAGAAGTGCGACGACGACGTTCAGGCAATGGTAAAAGAATACGATATGCGCCGCAGATACATCGTCAATGCTTTCAACGAGCTTGGTCTTACCTGCTTTGAACCGGGCGGTGCGTTCTATGTTTTTCCCTGTATAAAGTCAACGGGACTTACGAGCCAGCAGTTCTGCGAGGATCTGCTTTACAAGCACAAGGTAGCAGTCGTTCCGGGCGATGCGTTCGGAGATTGCGGCGAGGGTTACATAAGAGTTTCCTACGCTTATTCGCTCCAGCACCTTAAAACCGCTGTTGAATCGATAAAAGAATACCTCGACGACCTCAAAAAGAACAATGGATAAGCTTTCTGTAAAGGCGAATGCAAAGATAAATCTGACCCTCAATATCACGGGCAGACTTCCGAACGGCTATCATACCCTGCGGAGCATTATGCAGAGCATTTCACTTCACGATGTTGTTACCGTTGAAAAAACAGATTCAGCCGAAATTGAAGTGATCTGTGGCGGAGAAATACCCTCGGGCGAGCAGAACATCGCATACAAAGCCGCCCGTGAATTTCTCCGCTTCGCCGATATTGCCGACAAAGGCGTTAAGATAACTGTTGAAAAACATATCCCGTCCGAAGCAGGGCTCGGCGGAGGAAGTGCCGATGCCGCAGCTGTTATATGCTGCTTGGACAAGCTTTTCGGCTGTGATTTTTCGCAGGAAGCTCTTTGTGAGACAGGTGCTTCGGTCGGCGCAGACGTTCCGTTCTGCATTATGGGTGGAACGGCGCTTTGCGAGGGCATCGGAGAAGTGATAACTCCCCTTTCGCCGCTTGAATGCGAATGTGTTCTTATCGCAAAAGGAAAGCTTGGCGTTTCCACCAAAGAAGCCTATGCCAAGATCGACAGCGCAGAGATAAAGCATTCCCCGTGGGAGGTTTCCGACTTCAGCGGCGGATTTGAAAGCTGGTCAAGGCTTTGCTCCAACGATTTTGAGGCTGTTTCGGGAAATACCGAAGTTGAAGCTGTAATTTCAGAGATGAAAAGCAGCGGTGCTTCGCTCTCACAGATGAGCGGAAGCGGTTCGGCTGTATTCGGTTTATTCTCCGAGCGCGAAAATGCAGAAAGCTGTAGGAAAAAGCTTTCCGAACTCGGTTTCTTCGCCGAGATATGCGGATTTTCCGAAAAAGGAATTGAATAAGTATTTCCGAAGAAATAAAAATGCGTTTCCCCTGCACAAAGCTTGGAAAACGCATTTTTTTACTTTATATATTTGCTGAGGAACTCATCGACCGTACAGTAGTATTTTTCGGGACAGATCACATCACACTGCATATGATCTGCGCCCTCGACAACGTAGGTTTCCTTTTCGCTTGCGCAGCTCTTATACAAGGCATCGAACATTTCAAACGGTACGCACTTATCCTCCGTGCCCTGAATAAAGAGTATCGGGATATTCGTATTTTTTATGGCTTCAACGGCGCTCGCCTTTTTGAAGTCAAGGCCGATGACGAACTTTGCGTAGAGCGAAGCGAGGAACACTATCGGGTCGGGGAAAATATGCAGCGTATTGCGCGTCTGACGTTTCAGCACCGACTTTACATCGGAATAGCCGCTGTCCTCGACGATCGCCTTGACGTTCTGCGGCAGACCGTCTGCGGAAGCCATCATTACCTCGGCTGCGCCCATTGAGATGCCGTACAGAGCAATCTGCGCCTGCGGATCACGGGCAAGAATAAAGTTCACATAGCCTTTGAGGTCGGATTTTTCAAGATATCCCATACCGATATAGCTGCCCTCTGTTCTGCCCGATGCTCTGCCGTCGATTGCAAGGACATTATATCCCATTTTGGTAAAGTTATAAGCCTGAAAACCGAGGTTGTAAGCGCTGCCCTTGTATCCGTGACACATTATAATGTACTTGCGCGAATGTTTTTCAGCCATACTCAGAACGGCGTGGACTTTTATGCCGCTTTTTGTGAGCAGGAAAACGTCCTCGGAGTGAGCCTTGAACCACTCGGTATATTCCTTGGTGCGGTTTTTGAGGATATCACGCTTTTCATCGGTTTCTTTCTTGGTATTCTGTGGAAGTTTATCTACAGTGAAGCCTTTCTCCCCTGCTTTGAGCGAATAATCGCAGAAAAGCTTCGCTGCAACTGCGCATATTGCCGTTATCGCTGCGGCTGCGGAAAGTATCACCTTTACTGATTTTTTCATTTTTATCCAACCTTTCTGTAAAAAAGAGGTCAAGTCCGTTTTCTTAATTCTATCACATTTATATTTAAAAGTCAATCATAATCGAAAAAGCTCGCAGAACAGCCGTTTTTCTCATACAAGAAATTTCATCAAAAATTTTTCCGAAAAATTTTGCAAAAGCCCTTGACAAATAGCTTGCATAGTGCTATAATAAAATACGCTGATTGAAGATGCGTTGCTAGCTCAGCTGGATAGAGTGACTGGCTACGAACCAGTAGGTCAGGGGTTCGAGTCCCTTGCAGCGCACCAAACAGACTAAGCCTTGTGTTAATTCACAAGGCTTTTTATTTTGCCTTTTTTATCAAACATAGCATCAAACATCAGAAAAGCCGACTGCGTTCAAACAGTCGGCTTGGTTTTTTATTCAATTATGAAAGCTCGTAGAGAAGATCCTGATAAAAATCATCGTAATCGGTCTTCTGATCCTTGATGAATGCGATAGCAGCTCTTGGGTGGCGGTTAAGAACGCCTGTGAGCATATAAGGCACGTCGTAGCCCCATACAGAGCCCTTTTCTCTTTCCTGTGAGATATACTTCTCAACGAATTTGAGTGCAGGAGAAAGGTTGTAGTTCGGATTTTTGAGGAATGCGAGCATCTGCTCCATAAAGCAGTTGCCTGCGCCTCTGCCCATGCCGCTCATTGTTGCATCTGCGAAGCTTGCACCGAAAGCGATGCCCTCAATAGTGTTTGCGAATGCGAGCTGCTGGTTATTGTGCATATGAAGTCCGACCTTCTTGCCGCAGGATTCAGCCGCAGCGCAGTACATCTTGGTCATTTCGCGGATCTGCTCGGGGTAAAGTGAACCGTAGCTGTCAACGAGGTAGATAACGTCAACAGGAGAATCGCATACCATTTCAAGCGACTTCTTTACGTCCTCTTCCTTAGCTGCGGAGATAGCCATAATGTTGACAGTTGTTTCATAGCCGAGGTCGTGGCAGTAGTTTATCATTTCGATAGCGCCGGGCATCTGGTGAGTGTATGTAGCGATACGGATCATATCGATAACGCTCTCGTCCTTAGGGATAATATCCTTTTTGTAGTCGCAGCGTCCGACATCAGCCATAACCGTGAGCTTAAGATTGGTGTTGTTTTCACCGACGATAGCACGGATATCCTCTTCATCGCAGAACTTCCACTTGCCGAAATCTTCGACCTTGAAGAGATCCTTTGAAGCCTTATAGCCGAATTCCATATAGTCAACGCCCGCTTTTACATTTGTACGATACAGTTCATTTACAAACTCATCCGTAAAATAAAAGCCGTTCACCAGTCCTCCGTCTCTGATTGTTGCATCTAATACCTTGACGTCAGTACGAACTGTCATCAAGTTTCCCTTCTGTGCCATTGTAATCTACTTCCTTTCTTTTCTCTTTCATGCTTCAACGCTTTAAAGCATGTGAGTACATACTAGCACACCTGTCAAAATTCTGCAAGTCCTTTTTTATTTTCCGACAGATCATAGACAGAATTCCTGTCGATTGCATTCTGCCCCTATAGCTGTGGATACTTTTCTTTCAAGTATCCGCAGAAAGCCTCCACGCCCTTTTCATTCAGGTGATCCGCATCCCCGAAGCAGTCATTCGGATAACAGTAAAAATCAGGGTAAAACAGCACATCCGGAAACTCCTGCACCAGATTCGCCATATAACCGCGATAATGATCTTTTAACTCCCGTGTAAAGATTTTATAAGAAGTCTCATTGACCGGTGTCTGCTCTAAGATCACCTGTATGTTGTTTTCCCTGCACAGAAGAAACATCTGCGTCAGATAAGCTGTAATGATATCGGAAGCACTAAAGTCACTGACCTTAGCTTCTCCGTCCACATCATCCGAATGGTCTGCCGTTCCATAATAGGTATGCCCGCTGTCTGCTTCCACCTGTGCATATTTCTGAAGGTTTTCCTGTCTGCGTCCACAGAATACCGCTTTTTTCAAAGCCGTTGCATATTTATTCGGCATATAGAATTTATATTGCAGATATTCCAGTCTGCAGTGGTCGATCAGAATATGCTCCGTGTCCTGAAAACTTTTTGCACGTGATACCAGATCCGAAAAGTCCGCACTGCGCAGCGTATGAAAATAAATGCATCTTGTCCATAATGTATCCACATCCATATAATGCATCGGCGCATACGCGATCACAACCGTCTGCGGCAGATCATCCGCGTGTGTTTCGATATATTCCTTCAGCGCATAATAGCCCTCGACCGGCGTTGTCCCACCCAGTGCAATATTATAGCTGCCTTCCCAGAGAAGCGCCGGATCCATGCCCGCCTTTGTGCGGGAATCACCGACGATCAGTACCCTTGCAGCGGTACCTGTTTTGCCCTGCACATAATCCTGCTGCTGCCTGTACATCGCATACTCCTCATCCAGATAGTTCTCCGGAAAAAGCATGCAATACAGCGGCAGAAGGAGAAAGAAAGGAAACAAAAGCAATATTAACTTTTTGACAATACTCCCGATTTCTTTCCACATCATTTCTATTACCTCAAAATTGAAAATATACAAATTCCTGTGCATTAAACGATGCCAGCAGGATCACGAGGAGCATAAATCCATAATAAAAGCTCCAGCGAAGCACCGGTTTCCACGTCTCTGTCTTGCGGATCGGATCTGCATGCAGACTACAGGCGTCATAAACAGCCAGCAAAGCAAGCGGCAGAGCCAGTTCCAGAGCCGTCCGCAGTGTCAGTCCGAGTCCCGCAAAGCCTGTTCGCAGGTAAGAAAGCGGATGCCCTATGCCTGTCCACATATCCCACAGGATATATACTGCCTGTGATACCGACCCGGCCCGGAAAAAGACCCATGCCAGCATCACGAGAAAAAATGTCACAAGTCTGCTGATGACCAGAACGCCCTTCTTCTCTGTCCCCTCTTTGACGCGTCTGATATGTGCCCGAAACAGTGGAATACTGTTTTCCAGAATCTGCAGCATACCATGAAGTCCTCCCCAGATAATATAGGTAAAGGCAGCGCCATGCCAGAGTCCGCTCACCAGAAACGTCACAAGCAGATTTGCACAGTGCCGCAGCTTTCCGACTCTGTTACCGCCAAGCGGGATATAGACATAGTCCCGAAACCAGGTGGATAAAGAAATATGCCATCTGCTCCAGAACTCCTTGACAGAGGCTGCAAAATACGGGCTGTTAAAATTCTGCATCAGCCTGATATCAAACAGTTTTGCCGTCCCGATCGCAATATCCGAATATCCGGAAAAATCGCAGTAAATCTGTATCGTAAAGAAAAAGGCTGCAAGCAGCATGGCAAAGCCCGGATAGTACTGCGGCGTGTCAAAAACCAGATCCACATATACTGCAAGATTATCAGCGATCACAAGCTTCTTAAAAAAGCCCCATGCCATCAGCTTCAGTCCATATACTGCCTCTTCCCGGTGAAAGGTATGTTCCCCCTTGATCTGCGGCAATAAATTCGATGTACGCTCAATAGGTCCTGCCACAAGCTGTGGAAAAAAGGAAATAAAAGCAGCATAGGTAAAGAAATTCCGCTCTGCTTCCACTTCTCCCCGATATACATCGATCACATAACTGAGCGTCTGGAAAGTATAAAAAGAAATACCCACAGGTAACAATAGGGTAAGCGTATGCGCCTGCACCGGGATCGCACATTTTTGGAGAATCCGTACGATCGTCAGATCAAAGAAATTGTAATATTTGAAAAAAAACAAAACACTCATGCATGCTGCAACCGTCAGCCATAAAAACAGCTTTTTGTGTGCAGGGTATTTTTCAAGCAGCCTTGCACAACCATAAGACAGCACGGTTGTAAACAGAATGAGTACGACATATTTGACATTCCAGCTCATATAAAAATAGTAGCTGACAATAAACAGATAAAAAGAACGGTATTTACTTGGAAGTGCCCAATATAAAAAAAAGACAATCGGAAGAAATATGGCAAATGCCAGTGAATTGAATAACATTTTCTTGTCCTTTGTAAAATACTTTATAAAAAAGCAAGCAGGACGGTAAGCCGGGTTATGTCGTTGAATGATCATCTATCTAGACCTGCTGTTGCCAGCAGGCTCAAGCAACCTACCTGAGAACGCAACGGGCCGCTGCATCGTTCTCTGCTCGGTCTTGCTTCGGATGGGGTTTACATGTGCCCCTGCTGTTACCAGCAGGGCGGTAGTCTCTTAAGCTGCCTTTCCACCCTTACCGGGAGATCCCGGCGGTATATTTCTGTTGCACTTGCCTTGGAGTCACCTCCACCGGACGTTATCCGGCATCCTGCCCTGTGAAGCCCGGACTTTCCTCGTCTGCCGCCTTTCGGTCTGGCAGCCGCGATCATTTGTCCTACTTGCTTATTTATCATATTAAATCATATTATTGATGTCAGGGTCAAAAGCCCCGAATTTGATGCCTACGAATTGTTCCGTGCGTAGCACGTAGCAATTCTACCCAATATTCGCATATCGTGGAATTGTCCTCCCACTTCGTGGGTCCCTCCTTACTACACGGGAAAACAACTGCCACCCACAAACTCTCTTACAATGGAATTATTGGGCAGATGTTCTGTACTGACCCCTAAAAAATATTCGAGGAATTTCAGCAGTCTCTTTGCCTCATAATATTCCGGTTCCTCTTCCGTGATATTAAACAAAAGCGGTTCCGCAAACTGTTTCAGTACTGCCAGCTCATAGATCAGCACACTGTTAAAGAAGGCATCTGCTTTTTCCTGATATGGGAAAATATTTTCCTCTTCTCCCTTTCTGACACTCGGCCACATCTGAATCGTTCTTTTGGCAGATGCGCCTCTGGTACGTGCATCCCTGACCATACGGCGGATCAGCCTGCCGTCTGTCGTCGGGATCCGGTTATGTTCATCTATATTCAGGCTGGTAAGTGCGCTGATATAGATCTTATACTTACTGCTGTTCGGCAGAGAATACGACATGGCATCATTCAGCCCATGGATACCTTCCAGTACAAGGATATCTTCCTCGCCCAGCTTCTTTACATTGCCTCTGTATTCCCGCACTCCGGTTTTAAAATTAAAGGTCGGAAGTTCTACCTCTTTGCCTGCCAACAGATCACTCATATCTTTATTGAACTGCTCTACGTCCAGCGCTTCCAGACATTCAAAATTATAATCGCCGTTCTCATCAAGCGGTGTCTCGGATCTGTTTTTGAAATAATCATCCAGTGCGATCGGATGTGGTACTAACCCAAGCGTGCGCAGCTGAATGGACAGTCTGTGTGAAAATGTCGTCTTTCCACTGGAAGAAGGTCCTGCGATCATCACAAACTTTACACCGTCACGGCTTGCAATATCCTTTGCGATCTCACCGATCCGGCGCTCCTGCAGTGCTTCCTGCACCAGGATCAGATCATTCAGCTTTCCTTCGCAGATCTGATCGTTCAGATCTCCGACCGTATCGATCCCCAGCTTCAAGCCCCAGTCCGTTGCCTGGGAAAGCGTTGTAAAAAGCTGCTTTCTCGGTTCAAACGGCGAAACAGCCTCCGGATCTTCCTTATCCGGCAGATTCAAGATCATACCGCTTTCATATGCCTGCAGGGAAAAATGCGGTACATACCCTGCGTGTGGCAGCATATAGCCGTAATAATAATCATAATAGCTGCCCATATTATATACATTGATCATAGAACTGCGTCTGTAACGGAACAGCTTCACCTTATCGTCCATATGCATCTGCACAAACAAAGCGATTGCTTCATCCTTTGGCATCGCCTGCTTATGGATCGGCTCTGCCTGCTCCACAAGCTCGCGCATACGTGTTTCCGCTTTCGCCACGATCGCGTCTGTCAGGTTGACGCCTCTGACACTGATATAATACCCCTTTCCGATTGAAAATTCCACCTTTATCTGATCCGGATGTACCTCAGGCAGAATGTCATACATGGCACGCATCAGTACCATGGTTGCGGTTCTGACATAAGACTTGTGTCCTGCGTCATCCGCATATGTCAAAAAAGAAAGCTCCGTATCACGCTCCGGTGCTTTCAAAAGCTCCCGGATCTTTCCGTTTGCGATCACAAGTGCGATCCTTGCAGTATATTTACTCTGGAAATCCTTTGCGATTTCTTCATACGTCGTTCCTTCTGCGTATTCGTATATCTTACCGTCATATTTGATATGCAGCATTTTGCTACCTCCCATTACCTTACAGGATACGGAATGGATCCGCTTTGCCCTGTGTTATGATCTCGATACCTTCTGTTTCTCTTTTCAGATATTCCTGCAGATACGGCACAAAAATCTTCTCCAGCCCATAATGTCCTGCATCAATGACCGCCATGCCCTGCTCTACCGCATCAATCCCTTCGTGATGGTCGATATCACCGGTGATCAGCACATCTGCACCCTTTCCGATCGCTGGTGCGATCATGGATTTGCCGGAGCCCGGCGAAATTGCTGCCCGGACAAGCTGCTGGCTGCCCTGTCCGAATACCTTTACCGCCTGCAGATGGAAACGCTCCTTGACATAAGCAGCACATTCATCAACCGTCATCGGATATGGCAGATCCCCCAATCTTCCAAATCCCTCCTTGGCGATATCATCTTCAAAGGTAATATCCAGTACCTCTCTGTTCTGCAGCTTCAGTTCATCCGCCGCCGCATCCGCCATTCCCATCACATCAAAATTGGTGTGCATGGCATAATAGCACATATCGGCCTGCAGAAGCGTTAAAATCCGTCTGCCGATAAAATCCTCACTGTTTACTTTTTTGATCCCTTTAAAAATAAGCGGATGGTGTGTCAGAAGCATATCTGCACCAACGCTTTCCGCTTCCGCGATCGCTTCCGTCGTCGCATCGACAGCTATGTAGATCCTTTTGATCTCCTTATCCGTTCTGCCCGCCAGAAGTCCGGGATTATCCCAGCTTTCCGCATAAGCAAGCGGAGACAGTTCTTCCAGTTTCCGTATCACATCTGCGCAGCGCATATGCCCTCCTGTTTTCCTTATGCAAGATCCAGCATGGCTGCTGCCAGATCCAGCATCTTCTTTCTGCTGACCGCCTCATCAGAACTGCTCTGATGCTGCTCTATCATTTTCAATATCTTTGTGAATTTCTGTTGTTCCTTTTGGATATAGCTGACAAGCTGTTCATTTTTCTCCTGCATCAGATATGGTCCGAATGCATGCATGACCTGTCTTTTTTCCATCGGCAGATTTTCGCACGCCTCGATAAATGCGATCTGACCTTTCGCTGCCGTCTCTTTTCTGACTGCGCGCAGAACCGGATAATACTTTCCCTCTTCCAGCACCATATTCTCTTCTACGATCAAATATGCCTGCTCATACAGAAAAGCTCGCAGTTCTTCCCATTCCGACTGTGGCTGCAGCACAAGCTCCTGAACCGGAAGCCTGTCCAGCTCTCCCAAGATCCGCCGCATCAGGCGTCCGCCCATGCCCGCCAGAATCACCGTGTCAACCCGGTCCTTCGGCGTTACCCCGGCAAGGCCGTCCGAAAGCCTTGTTTCTATGTACGGCGTAAGCTGTACCTCTTTGATATGCTGCTGTGCCCGCGACAAAGGCCCCGGTCTTACATCTGCAGCCAGTACATGATCCGCTTTTCCTGCCTGCACCAGATAAATGGACACAAAGCCGTGATCGCAGCCAATATCTGCTACCCGCCTGCCTGTTACCATATCCGCTACCGTCTGAAGACGGTTTGATAAACTTACTGTTTCCATCATTAATCCAGATAATCCTTCAGCTTACGGCTTCTGCTCGGATGACGGAGCTTACGCAGTGCTTTTGCCTCGATCTGACGGATTCGCTCTCTTGTGACATTGAACTCACGTCCGACCTCTTCCAGTGTTCTGGCGCGTCCGTCGTCCAGACCAAAACGAAGCTTGAGTACCTTCTGCTCACGCTCTGTCAATGTATCAAGCACCTCATTGAGCTGCTCTCTGAGCAGTGTAAATGCTGCTGCATCTGCAGGTACAGGCACATTATCATCCTGAATAAAATCGCCAAGATGAGAATCTTCCTCTTCACCGATCGGTGTTTCCAGAGAAACCGGCTCCTGAGAGATCTTTAAGATCTCACGCACACGGTCTACCGGCATATTCATTTCCTTTGCGATCTCTTCCGGCGTAGGTTCACGTCCAAGCTCCTGCAAAAGCTGTCTGCTGACTCTGATCAGTTTATTGATCGTCTCCACCATATGCACCGGGATACGGATCGTTCTTGCCTGATCGGCAATGGCTCTTGTGATCGCCTGACGGATCCACCATGTAGCATACGTAGAGAACTTATACCCTTTGCGATAGTCAAATTTTTCAACTGCCTTGATCAGACCAAGATTACCTTCCTGAATCAGGTCTAGGAATAGCATACCACGTCCCACATAACGCTTTGCAATGCTGACAACCAGGCGAAGGTTAGCCTCTGCTAATTTTTTCTTTGCCTCTTCATCGCCCTCTTCCATCTTCTTGGCAAGCTCGATCTCTTCCTCTGCACTCAGAAGCGGTACCTTACCGATCTCCTTCAGATACATGCGGACAGGATCCTCAATGCTGACACCGTCCGGAACAGAAAGATCGATATTCTCAACATCAACCTCTTCTTCCTCTGCCAGCAGCATCTCTTCATCCGGCTCATCATCATCGGTAATACGCAGCACATCCACGCCGTTGTGCTCCAGATATTCTACGATCTTGTCAAGCTGATCATCCTCTAACGAAAGCTCAGCGAAAGAATCCACTACCTGCTGATAATCCAGAACATTTTTCTTTTTCTTGGCAAGTGCCAAAACCTCTTTCAGTTTTTCATCCAGTCTTGCCTGTGTGTTTTCGTCCATCTTTTTTCCATCCTTCCATTTATGTATCTATTCTAACCTTAATCAAAAGAAATATGCGTTTTTTCAAGCTCATCCAGCTCCTGTCTGCCCGAAATAACACGGGAAAGTGCCTCCATATCGGAACCCGATGCTTTCAGATCGTGTTCGTAGGCATTCCGCTTTACCTTGACAACAATATCATGAAACGCTTTTTCTCTTTCCTGCACCTGTGACTGCGACTCCATATCCTGCTGCATATAGGGCAGCTTTGTATTAAATAAAGACGCTGCCTCGCGCTGCTCTTCTTCCTGTGAAAACCGGCTGATGATCGCCGCCGGATTCGGTTTTCCCTCTTCCAGCTTCGGGAACAGTTCCTGTGCAACCTGCCTGTACAATTCATTTGTAAAAGAAAGCGGCGTAATATATTTTTTGATTTTTTTATACAGATGCGGTTCTTCCACCAGCCATGTCAGGAGCAGCTTCTGTACATTCTCCTGTTGCTCCTTCGGCGTGTTTTTCTGCTGCACGGGCTGTTTCGGCCGTATGACCTCAGCGGCCATGCCCATCTTTGCCGCATAGCCTGTGACAAGCTTTTTTAGGCTTTCCATGCTGATATTATACTTTTCCGCCACAGCCTCTGTATAATTTTCCCTCTCCACTTCCTCGGAAAAACCACACAGCTTCTTTGCGATCTCATTGTAAAACTTCGTCTTTGCTTCCGGATCGGAGAGATCATATTGCTTCTGCATCATCCTAAGTTCAAAGAAAAAGGTGTTTTCCGCCTGCAATAGACGTTTTGCAAATTCTTCCCGTCCCAGATTTTTCATAAATTCATCCGGGTCTTTATACGGCTCCAGATTCAGTACCTTACCGGTCAGACCTGCTTCTTTTAAAATACCGATCGCACGCAGTGCCGCTTTCACACCCGCTCCGTCACTGTCATATGACAAAATGACGTTTTCCGTATATCGCCTGAGCAGGTTTGCCTGTCCACTTGTAAATGCTGTTCCCAGCGAAGCGACCGCCTGTGTAAAGCCTGCCTGATGCATGGCTATGACATCCATATAGCCCTCACACAAAATGATATTATCCTGTCTTGCCGTTCTGGCAAAATTCAGTCCGTACAGATTCCGGCTCTTGTCAAATACCGGTGTCTCCGGTGAGTTTAGATATTTCGGCTCTCCTTCTCCCATCACACGGCCGCCAAAGCCGATCACACGATGGTTGACATCCTGGATCGGAAACATCACCCGATTCCAGAATTTATCACTCATGCCATATTTTTCATTGAATACCGCAACGCCCGACTCCCGGATCAGTTCATCCGGATAGCCCTTATGTCGCAGATACTGGCAAAGATCATTGCTTGTCTTATTGGAATAGCCCAGTCCGAACCGGTTCATTGTTTCATCACTGAGCTGTCTGCCCTTCAGATAATCCAGCCCCACACGCCCCTGTGGTGCACGCAGCTGATAATAAAAGTAAGTCGCAGCTTCCTTATTGATCTGCAGAAGCGTCTTTCTGCGGTTTTCCTTCTCTCTTGCCTCTTTGGAATCCTCGATCTCCGGCAATGCGATCCCCGCCCGGTCTGCCAACAGCTTGATCGCTTCCGCAAAGGTGTAATTCTCATAATTCATGATAAAGGTAAATACATTACCGCCCGCTCCGCAGCCGAAGCAGTAATACATCTGTTTCCCGGGGCTGACGGAAAAGGAGGCTGACTTCTCATTGTGGAACGGACACAGTCCGAAATAATTGCCGCCCTTTTTCTTCAGATTCACATAGCCCGAGATAATATCTACTATATCATTTCGTTGTCTGACTTCTTCTACCAGTTCATCAGAATAATACATTTTATCACCAACTTAACCATGCCACGTTTTCGGAATGTAGATCTCTTCATATTTTGCGATCGCAAAACGGTCTGTCATGGCTCCTACATAATCACAAACGATCTGTTCCTTCGGTGTTCCGTCGCGGTCCATTAAATTCAGCATATCCCGTGGGATCAGATCCATATTTTTCAAATAATATTCGTACAGAGTAATGATGAGATTTTCTGCCTTGCTCTCTTCGCTTTTGGCTACCGGATTCTGGTAAACATTCTCAAACATGAAGGCACGCAGCTCTTTCATGGCATTTGCCACCGGCTCCGACATGATAATGTCATCCTTTCCCGCGCTGTTTGTCACAATATCATGAATAAAGTGATCCAACCGCTCTCCAAGCGTATAACCGATCACATCGCCGATGCTCTTTGGCACATCCGCGTCCGTCAGGATCCCTGCGCGGATCGCATCATCCATGTCATGGTGGATATACGCGATCTTATCCGACATCCGGACGATCTTACCTTCCAGTGTCGATGGCATACAGCTCGTCTGGTGATTACGGATTCCATCACGCACTTCATATGTCAGGTTCAGTCCCTGTCCGTTCTTTTCCAGTACCTCAACAGTACGAACGCTCTGCTCACTATGTACAAACCCCAGCGGGCAGACGCTGTTCAGTGCTCTCTCGCCTGCATGTCCGAATGGCGTATGCCCCAGATCATGTCCAAGCGCGATCGCCTCTACCAGATCTTCATTCAGCCGAAGTGCTTTTGCGATCGTACGCGCATTTTGGGAAACCTCCAGCGTATGCGTCATACGTGTACGGTAATGGTCGCCTTCCGGTGTCAGGAATACCTGTGTCTTATCTTTCAAACGCCTGAAGGACTTGGAATGCAGGATCCTGTCTCTGTCCCTTTGAAAAACAGGCCGGATATCGCATTGTTTTTCCTCGCGCTCCCTGCCCTTTGAATTTTTGCTCAGGCAGGCATACGGACTCAGGTTGGTACATTCCATTTGTTCCAGATTTTCTCTGATCGTCATATAGATTCTCTTCCTCCAAAGGCACTTGTTGGCTCCCTATTTATATTTTTCTGCACATTTCGCGGGATTCCTTTTTTCTTATTTATATTTTATTTTCGCTGCTTCTGATTTTCTCTACGGGAACTTCAGCCCATGCATAATTGCCTGCGGCAATGGGCTGAGGCCGCATCATGCATCTTTGATGCATGACAAACTACGCTCGGGTGAAACCTCCTTATCGCAATCCTCTTTCAGACTCGAAAATCCCGCTACTTCGTAGCGCCGCAGCTTCGCTGCTTCTGATTTTCTCGTTGTACGCTCGGGTGAAACCTTCTGTAACGAGCAAAGCTCGTTACTTGGCGATAAGGCATCCTCCCACTTCGTGGGTCCCTCCTTATCGCAATCCTCGCTACAAGAAAAGACCTCAGCAGATTCTGCTGAGGTCTGGTATGCAGGAGATGGGACTTGAACCCACACGATATTGCTACCACAGGCACCTGAAGCCTGCGCGTCTGCCAATTCCGCCACTCCTGCGCGCAAGATGTATTGTATCTTCTTTTAGTGCTTCTGTCAATGCCTAATTTCAATTTTTTTATTTTTTTCGATTTTTTTTAAATAAAGCTGTTCCAGATGTCCCCGTTTGAGAACAGAGATGCGGTATAAGTTGCTGAAGAACCATATACACCACTGGCTTTATTCTGGTCATTCTTTGCATACATACTGATGAAGGATGCCTTTGTCTGTACGCCATAGGCAAAAGAACCGTTTCCGTTCATCATGCTCTTCACCGTTGTCATATCCGCCGCTTTCAGCTTCTTTTCATCTACAGAAAGCTTATTATCCTCTCCGATCGTGATACCGATCCTGGAAAGCATTTTTTCATTTGCGACCGTCTGCTGCACCATATTGGAAGCTGTTGAAACAACACTGCTGTTCTTAGACTTTGCTGCAGCACTCAGAACGCTGTTATAATCATCTGCAAATGCGGATACTGCCTTATAGATTGCATCCGTATCATAGCCCTTTGTTGTCTTTTCAACGCCGTTCTCATCCTTTGTGGTAATATCCTTTTCCTTGAAAACAGAGTCCTTACCTGTTTTCAATAAGTTTTCGGCAGATTTCACAAGCGCATTGGCACTTTTCTGCAGGGATGCATTTTCAGATGTTGTGTCCGCTGTCGCTGTTTTGCTGTCTGTTTTCTTCGCGGCAGATGTATCCGATGAAGCTGCCTTTGTATAATATGCCTTCATCAACTTGCCATAACTGCCATTCTTTATGCTTGCATAATCAGCAAGGGAATAACTGCCTCCGCCGATTCCTGTAGATTTTCCTCCGTTCAGGGAAGAAAATAATGCACTGTAATCTGTTCTTCCTGTGATCCGAATACTCATACGCTCCACTCCTTTGAAAAACATGTATCCGATACATGATATACCGCGTCCGTGCGAAAAACATTTTGTTATTTATAGTATCGGTCTTTTTGACAGATAATGCAAGCTTTTTTATCTGTTTTTATATATTTTTCACATCAATTCCAAAACAACTGCATCACAGCTGTCCAGCCTTATTGTTCCGATCGTACCGCCGATCTCCTCATGGAACCGGTTTGCCAGCAATACCTTTTTCAGCATATATTCCAATTCAATATCAACAGGCTTTTCCCCGAAATTTGCAGCTACAAGTATATGGGCAGAGTCATCTTTGCGATAGAATGCCATGATGCCATCCAGATTTTCATATGCCGGAATGAACTCACCATAGGTAAACACCTCTTTATATGCGGCAGATTTGCGTAAAGCAACCAGCCTACGATAATAATTTAATACAGAATCCGGATCATTTTCCTGAGCTGCCACATTAATCTCTCTGTAATCGGAATTTACTTTCAGCCATGGTGTTCCTGTCGTAAACCCTGCATTTTCCGCTCCGCTCCACTGCACAGGTGTTCTTGCATTATCCCGGCTCATTTTACCGCAGGTTTCCAAAGCCTCTCTCTCTGAAAGCCCTGCCCGTACAGCTACCTGATACTGATCCTTTGTGTTAATATCATCAAATTCCTCCTTGCAGCTCCATTCCGCATTTTTCATGCCGATTTCCTGCCCCTGATATATAAACGGAATTCCTCTGAGAAGAACGCTTACAGTTCCCAACATTTTAACTCCTGCAGGATTCCGGGCATACGCAGGCAAAAAGCGGGAGGCGCCTCTTGGTTCATCGTGATTTTCGATAATATTTGCTTCAAATCCATATTTCTGAATTTCAAGCTGGGAACGCACAATTGCTTCCCGCCATTTGGAAAACTCTATTTCCGGTGCATCATACCAGCCATGCATTCCCTCGCTCAGGCAATGTGCGCTGAAATCAAAAATGGTAGAAAAATGTCCGTTTTCCCCTATAAATGCCGGCAGTTCATCTGATTTCATATTGAACACTTCACCTACTGTAAAAGCATCATACTTTTCAAATGTATTTTTCTTTAAATCCTCCAGAAGTTCTCCTACGCCTTCCACATTTTCGACCATTTTGATACAGCTTGCAAGACCGTCTGTGCCATCCGGTGCAAAATCAGGGAAAGCCGGATCTTTTTTAATGTTGATAATTGCATCAATACGGAACCCGGAAAGTCCTTTTTCCAGCCACCAGTTGATCATACGGTAAAGTTCCTGCCTCAGTTCAGGATTTTCCCAATTCAAATCCGGCTGTTCCTTGGCAAACATATGAAAATAATACTTGTCCGTTCCCGGTACAGGTTCCCAGCAGCTTCCGCCAAAATAAGACCGATAATTACTTGGCGGATTTCCATTTTTCCCTTTTCGGAAATAAAAATAATCCGCATATTTTCCTTCCGGATCTGCCAATGCTTTCCGAAACCACACATGTTGGTCAGAGCAATGGTTGATCACCAGATCCATTATGATGTGCATATCGCGCTTTTTCGCTTCCGCAAGCAATTCATCAAATTCATCCATGGTTCCGAATTCTTCGGCAATTGCATAATAATCTGCTATATCATAACCCTGATCCACAAACGGTGATTTATAAACAGGAGACAGCCATATAATATCAATGCCCAGTTTTTTCAGATAATCCAGTTTGGAAATAATACCTCTCAGATCCCCAATGCCATCTCCGTTTGTGTCGAGAAAGCTCTTCGGATAGATCTGATATGCCACTTTATCATGCCACCATTTTCTTTTCATATTCTTCGCTCCTTATCATTTTCTTATTGCTTCGTGTATGTTGCAACATCGTTCAAATTGTATTATGCTGTCATTGTACTATGTCACGCATTAAATTTCTTGCATATTTTTATCACTTTATGACACAATACTGCTATTCAAAAAGGAGCAAACAATATGAAATATTCAAATCCGCTGGCACCGGGGCAAAAAGAAAATGCCAAACACGGAGAAGTTTTATTTCCTGTCCAGAAGTATATTACAAAACTGACATCCGAGTATCCTGTTATGACTACCCACTGGCACGAGGAGGCAGAATTTACCGTTATAACAAAAGGAACCGGCATATACCAGATCGATCTGACAGAATACGAAGTAAAGGAAGGCGATATTATATTTATTCCGCCATTACTCTTACATGCAGCTTCACTTGACAACAGAAGTCCCAAACTTCATTCGGAAACTTATGTTTTTCATATGAGTTTTCTGGGTGGAAATGCAGCCGACATCTGTTCTACCCGCTATCTTACACCGTTGATCAATCATGATTTTTCCATGCCCTGCCTCATCACAGCCCAGCACCCCGCTTATATGCCGCTGTTTAAATGCTTCCGCCAGATTGCGCTGCTATATAAAGAACAGGAATTTGGATATGAGCTGGCGTTAAAATCACTGCTATTACAGTCTGTTTTTCTCCTGCTTCCATACAGCGACCGCACCCCATCCGCAGGCTCTAATCCATCCTCTGACAAATTAAAGATTGTTCTGGACTACGTTTCGATCCATTATGCTGATACGATTCTGGTATCTGACCTGGCCGGATTATGTTATTTCAGTGAATATCATTTTATGCGTTTTTTCAAAAAACATATGCATATGACATGCATGCAATATATCAATAATGTACGGCTCGAAAAATCCGTAGGACAATTTGAACATGGAAACACTTCTATTCTGGATGTTTCTCTGTCAGTTGGATTTCATAATCTATCCTACTTTCACAGGGCATTCAAAAAGAAATATCATATGACACCCCGTTCTTTTATCCAAAAGCTGGAACAGTTCCAATAAATCATTTCAAACTTTTTTATTTTTCTGTTACACGGGCAGCGAAAAAAATCCCTTGAATCTGTTAGATTCAAGGGATTAAAATAAACATATAATGCGGAAGATGGGACTTGAACCCACACGATCGCAATGATCACAAGATCCTTAGTCTTGCTCGTCTGCCAGTTCCGACACTTCCGCATGCGTTTTGTTTGCCGCGATTAGTATAATATCATTTTCAAGCGTCTGTGTCAACAGCAAAATATAATTTTTTTGAACTTCGTATTTTTTAAGTTATTTTGTCACTTTGGACAGTATTTTTTCATCTGAGACTTCTGTGTTATAAATCCATGTACGCTATAATCTTCGATATCTAAATTTATACCAAAGGAGAACATTATGGATACGACACAAACACTTATCGAAAACTATCTGGCATATTGCAGCTCGCAGAAGCGTCTGGATGAAAAGACCCTGAAAGCATACAGGATCGACCTGCGGCAGTTTTCAGAACAGACTCCTCCCGTGGAGTTCCCCGCGCTCAGTCCCGCGGCTCTTGAAGCCTATATTGCAGCCCTGCATAGGCAATACAAGCCTAAAACCGTCAAGCGGAAAATAGCCTCTGTAAAAGCCTTTTTTCATTATCTTGAATACAAAGACATTCTCATCCGTAACCCTTTTAACAAGCTACAGATCCGCTTCCGTGAACCGGCCATATTACCCAAAACAATTCCTTTGCCGGTCGTTGAAACATTCTTAACCACTATTTACAGGCAGCGTAGGACTGCAACAACACTCTACCAGAAAAGAAATGCCTTGAGAGATGCTGCTGTTGCAGAGCTTTTATTTGCAACGGGCATGCGGATTTCCGAATTATGCACCCTAAAGAGTCATGATGTCAACTTATACGACGGAACAATTCTTATATATGGAAAAGGCGACAAAGAAAGGCGCATTCAGATTGGAAGCGATGAAGTCATCCATATTTTATCAGAATACAAGCGTGACTTTCATGCAGAAACCGAAGGCTGTCATCATTTTTTTGCCAACCAGGCGGGAAGAGCTTTGTCCGATCAGTCCGTCCGCAGAATGATCACCAAATACTCCTCTCTTGCCGCTATCGACCTGCATATCACACCGCATATGTTTCGCCATACCTTTGCCACCAGCTTATTAGAGGCCGACGTTGACATTCGATACATTCAGGAAATGCTGGGACACAGTTCCATCAACGTCACCCAAATCTACACGCACGTTGCTGTCGCAAAACAGCGAAACATTCTGGCAACCAAACATCCGAGGAAGGATTTTCATATATGACAAAAAAGACAACCCTGCGGGTTGTCTTTTTTGTATGGATAATTTTTAGTTATCCGTCGTCTTTATAATATACTTGACGAGTTTGAGGTATACACATGATAGCATGGGAAAAAATAGATAATAAAACATTTGAAAATTTGGCATT
>ENA-UEYI01000838-UEYI01000838.1-human-gut-metagenome-genome-assembly--contig:-NODE-838-length-28857-cov-4.409972_pt1 | contig 28857 bp, 26 predicted proteins | sample MGYA00242900_ERZ507916 | MGnify/ENA primary metagenome ERZ507916 (study PRJEB26167, sample SAMN06115521) | human gut metagenome | host: Homo sapiens | place: China:Chongqing | collected 2015-09-02...
AATGGTATCGTGGAAATTTTGGAATTTCTCTGACAGCGCAAAATTTAATGGAGGCTCTATATGAAAAACGTAAGGGAGTTGAATAAAGTTGCGGATGAGGCGTTAAAGTCGGCTAAAAGCGTAGTTGATACTTTGGTCGATCCGCAATCTTTCGTCGAATCCGACAGATTTATCCGCTCCGCGACGGCACTCGGCGAAGCCACCGGCGAGGGTGTCGTAAGCGGTTTCGCGACTATCAGCGACGTACAGGTCGGTGTGTTCGCGATTTCCGGCGATATTCTCAAGGGAAGCATCGGAAAAGCCAACGCGAATAAGATTGCGAAGTGCATAAACAACGCGATCAAAACAGATTCGCCTGTTATCGGAGTGGTCGACACGCAAGGCGCAAGATTTGCCGAAGGCATCGAAGCGATGGAGGGCTACGGAGAAATTTTCGCGGCGTTCTCGTCGGCTTACGGGGTCGTGCCTACGATACTCGTTGTAAAAGGCAGCAATTACGGTTTGACTTCGTATTTGTCGTCCGTGTGCGATTTCACGATTTGCTACGACAAGTCCGTGACCGCGACTTCCAGTCCGCTTATCCTCGTTGCGGGAACTACCGCCGACGCGGCTAAAGTCGGTACCGGAGAAACGATGACTAAAGCGGGCATCGCGTCGGTGACCGTAAAATCCGACAAAGAACTCTCGGAAGTCGTAAAGAAACTCGTTACTCTCGTTTCGCTCGGCGCAATCGCTTCCGAGGACGACGGGAACAGAGTTTGCAAAGGACTTAAAGCGGGCGTAAAAACCGCGACGATTATTTCGGAAGTTTTTGATAAAAACTCGTTTATAGAAATAAAGAAAGGTTTCGGCGACGAAGTCGTGACCGGTTACGCTCGTCTTAACGGCGTAACGGTGGGCGTGGTTGCTTCCGATCCGACCGTTCACGAGGGAAGATTTACTCCCGACGGAGCGAAGAAAGTCACAGAACTTATCAATACTTGCGATAGTTTCGCTATACCGGTCGTCAGCATTATCGACAGCAAAGGCGCGATCAACTGCGCGGCTTGTCAGGGCGAGCTGATGCGCTCGGTCGGCGATATGATTTACGCTTATAACGTTGCGGCCGTGGCGAAAGTTTCGCTGATTACCGGCAACGCGATAGGACTCGGTTACGTCGCGTTCTGCGCAAAGAGTACGTGCGACTACACCGTGGCTTGGGAGAACGCTTGCATAGGTATGCTCGACAACGCGGCTAGCGCGGAACTCGTTTATGCGAAGGAAATCGCCGAAGCGAAAGACAAAGACGCGGCGCTCGAGAAAGCGGCTAAGGCTTACGGCGAAGAAAACACCGCGGCGGTTACCGTTGCTGAGAAAGGTTATCTCGACAACGTTATCATCCCGAATTTCTCTCGTCAGTATCTGATTGCCGCAGTTCAGGCGTTCATCGAGAAGAGGTAACGACAATGAACGTTTTATTATTAGCCGCTTCCGATATGTCGTTTTTAGACGGACTTTTGGTATTCTTGATAGGAAACGCGGTGGTTATACTTGCGCTTGCGTTTCTGGTGCTCGTAGTGCTCGGTTACAGCGGACTTCTGAATAAAATTATCGACAAGAAGAAAGCGAAACCGGCGGAAACCGTAGAGGAGGTTTCCGTACCTGAGATCGACGACGCTGCAGAGCAGGAAGAACTCGTTGCGGCGATAAGCGCGGCAATAGCGGCGGTGTATGCGAGCGAGTCGAAAAGCGGAGAAGTTCCTCCGTTCAGAGTAAAAAGCATAATTGCAAAGTAAATTATCTGTATTTATAATAGGAGAAAAAATCATGCGTAAGTTCAACGTAAACGTAAACGGAAACAGTTATATGGTCGAAGTCGAGGAAGTGACCGACGGAGTGACGGCTGAAGTCACCGCTCCCGTCGCTGCTCCCGCAGCCACTCCGGCTCCCGTTGCGGCTAAGCCCGTCGCTCCCGCGGCAAAAGCGCCCGCCGGCGGAACGATCGTCAAAGCGCCTATGCCCGGCACCGTTCTCAAACTCGCGGTCGCTCCCGGTGCGGTAGTAAAGAAAGGTGACAGAATTCTCGTGCTTGAAGCAATGAAGATGGAAAACGACATCAACGCTTCCGCAGACGGTGCTGTCACGTTCCTCGTGGCTCAGGGCGCAACCGTCGAAACCGGTGCAGATCTCGCTTCCATTAAATAAGGAGAGGCATAAATGGATTTTATCGAAACAATGCGTGCCTTGTGGGAAAGCACCGGCATCGCTCATTCGATAGCGCACGGAGAGTGGCAGAATTACGTTATGATTGTCATTTCGTTCGTTCTGTTCTACCTCGCGGTGGTCAAGCAGTTTGAGCCGCTCTTGCTTCTTCCCATAGCGTTCGGCATGTTTATAGTGAACATTCCCGGCGCGCAAGCCGTTCTTTACGGTACGGACCACGGACTTTCCGATCAGGAAATGTGGGCTAAGTACCAGGAGGCGGCAAATGCCGGTGCGACTTATACCGCTAACTACGGATTATTTCATTATCTTGAGATAGGCGTATCGAAAGTCATATTCCCGCCGATCATATTTCTCGGAATAGGCGCGATGACCGACTTCGGACCGCTGATCGCAAACCCGAAAAGTCTGCTGATCGGCGCTGCGGCGCAGTTAGGCGTATTTCTTACGTTCGTCGGCGCGATCGCGCTCGGCTTTACTGGTGCGCAGGCTGCGGCTATCGGCATTATCGGCGGCGCGGACGGACCTACGGCAATTTACGTTACGCAAAAACTTGCGCCGAATTTGTTGTCGGCGATCGCTATTGCGGCGTATTCGTACATGGCGCTTATCCCGGTTATTCAGCCGCCTATTATGAAACTTCTCACGACGAAGAAAGAACGTCTTATCAAGATGGAACAACTTCGCCCCGTGTCCAAGCGTGAGAAAATCATTTTCCCGATTGCGGTCACGCTTATAGTCGGTTTGATTCTTCCCGATGCGTTGCCGCTTCTCGGTATGCTGATGCTCGGCAACCTCTTTAAGGAAAGCCTTGTTACCGAACGTCTTGCGAAAACTGCCAGCAACGAACTTTGCAATATCATTACGATATTCTTAGGACTTATCGTCGGGACGAAAGCGATTGGCGCGACGTTCCTTGCGTGGGATACAATCAAGATTATAGTGCTCGGTCTTATCGCGTTCTGCTTCGGTACCGTCGGCGGTTTGCTTATGGCGAAACTTCTCAACGTTATCAGCGGCGGCAAGATCAACCCGCTTATCGGCAGCGCAGGCGTTTCCGCGGTGCCTATGGCGGCTCGCGTTTCGCAGAAAGTCGGGCAGGAGTACGATCCGAACAACTACTTGCTTATGCACGCTATGGGACCTAACGTAGCCGGCGTTATCGGCTCGGCGGTCGCAGCCGGCGTTTTCCTCGCGATATTCGCGTAATCGATTGAGTTTTTAAGGAGATTTTATTATGGTTAAAATAATGGAAACCATTCTGCGCGACGCACACCAGTCGCAAGCCGCTACCAGAATGAGATTAGACGAAATGTTGCCCGCATGCGAAAAACTCGATAAAGCCGGTTTCTATGCGCTCGAGGTTTGGGGCGGCGCTACGTTCGACAGTTGCCTTCGCTATCTTAACGAAGATCCGTGGGAAAGACTGCGCGCGCTGAGAAAAGCGCTTCCGAACTCGAAACTGCAGATGCTGTTGAGAGGTCAGAACCTTCTCGGTTACAAGCATTATGCGGACGACGTAGTCGACCTTTTCTGCAAAAAATCGATCGAAAACGGCATCGATATTATACGTATTTTCGACGCGCTCAACGACGTTCGTAACATCAAGACCGCACTCGACGCGACGAAGAAGTACGGCGGAACGGCGGAAGTCGCGTTCAGTTACACGACCAGCAAGGTACACACGATTGATTACTTCGTGGAACTCGCGCTCGAAATGGAGAAGATGGGCGCGGACATTATCTGCGTCAAGGATATGGCAAACCTCTTGTTGCCGTATACCGCATACGAACTTATTTCCAGACTGAAAGACAAACTTAAGCCCACGACGATGGTGCATTTGCACACGCACAATACCGCGGGTACCGGCGATATGCTTAACCTTAAAGCGATCGAAGCGGGTTGCGACATAGTCGATACCGCGCTTTCTCCGCTCGGCAACGGCACTTCTCAGCCGGCTACAGAACCGCTCGTGGCTACGCTTGCAGGAACGAAGTTCGATACAGGTATCAAACTCGAAGATCTTAACGATCTTACCAAGTACTTCACGAAAGTTGCCGAACGCCTTACCGCCGACGGTTTCCTCAGTCCGAAAGTATTGAAAGTCGACGTAAACGCGCTTATTTATCAGGTGCCGGGCGGCATGCTGTCCAACCTTATTTCGCAACTTAAGCAAGCGGGAGCTTCGGATAAACTTATCGACGTTCTCGAGGAAGTTCCGAGAGTACGCGCGGATCTCGGATATCCGCCGCTCGTTACCCCGTCCAGCCAGATCGTCGGCACGCAAGCCGTACTCAACGTACTGTCCGGCGAGCGTTACAAAATGGTTACGAAAGAAACCAAAGGTATGCTTCGCGGCGAATACGGCAGACTGCCGGTCGAGCCGAGCGCCGACGTTATCAAGAAGATTATCGGCGACGAGCCGCGCATTACTTGCCGTCCCGCCGATAATATCAAGCCCGAACTCGAAGGTATAAAGAAAGAAATTGCGGAATACTACGAGTGTGAAGAAGACCTCTTGACCTATGCGCTGTTCCCGCAACTCGCGATTCCGTTCTTCAAGCGTCGTCAGGCGGCTAAACTCGGTATCGACAAGACCGTTTACGACAGCGAAACGCAAGTTCATCCCGTTTAATCAGAAACACGAATAACGAGCCGTCGTTTCCGCTGAGGTTGCGGCGGCTTTTATTTAGTTTTATCGCAACGTGTCGATAGAGTTTCGGCTGCCCGCCGTTAAAATTTTCGCAAAGGAGAAGATCGGAAATATGTATATTGCCGTTATCGGCGCAGGCCCCGCCGGGCTTCTCGCGGCTGCGGAAGCGGCTAAAGCCGGTGCAAACGTAACGCTTTTCGATAAAAACGAAAAAGCCGGCAAAAAACTTTATATCACGGGAAAGGGCAGATGCAACGTGACCAATATGCGCTCGCCCGGTGAGTTCTTGGAATTCGTCGTGAGAAATCGCAAGTTTCTTTACGGCGCGATTTATTCGTTCTCGCCCGAAAACACGGTGGAACTCATCGAAAGCAACGGCGTAAAAACCAAGGTCGAACGCGGCAATCGTGTTTTTCCGCAATCCGACAAAGCGAGCGATATTACTAAGGCGCTCGTCAAAAACGCCGAACGTTACGGAGTAAAATTTTCGTATAATTCGGAAATCAGCGATGTATCGAAAGTAAACGACATGTTTTTTATAACTTCCCGAAGCGGAAAAGAACGATTCGATAAAGTAATCGTTGCGTGTGGCGGTATGAGTTATCCGAGTACCGGCAGTACGGGCGACGGCTACGCGTTCGCGAAAAAATTCGGACATAAGATAGTCGAACTTCGACCTGCGCTCGTGGGACTTACACTGAAAGAAAGCGTTAAGGCGTTGCAAGGCTTGTCGCTACGCAATGTGACCGCGACGATCGACGGCGGGGGTGTGAACGAAAGTCGTTTCGGCGAAATGCTGTTCACGTCTTCGGGCGTGAGCGGACCGATAATACTGTCGCTCAGCAGCTTCGTGAACCGCGTAGGCAACGTTAAGGATATGACGCTTAGTATCGATCTCAAGCCCGCTATGAGCGCGGAAGAACTCGATAAGCGTGTGCTTAGCGATTTTAATAAAAATATTAACAAACGTTTTAAAAATTCGCTTGACGAATTGTTGCCAAAATCGCTGATTCCGTATATAATCGGTGTAACGGGCATATCGCCCGAAAAACCACTCAATTCCGTAACGAAAGAGGACAGAGCAAAAATCGTCGAGACGCTCAAAAATTTGAAGTTCGGCGTAGCGGCGCTCGGAAGCCTTAACGAAGCGGTGGTGACTTCGGGCGGCGTAAGCGTGTCGGAGGTTAATCCGAAAACTATGGAAAGTAAACTCGTTCACGGGCTGTACTTTGCGGGCGAGGTGCTGGACGTTGACGCGCTGACCGGCGGTTTTAATATTCAGATCGCGTTGTCGACCGGCTTTGTTGCCGGCAAAAGCGCGGGGCAAGGAGCATAACTTTATGATAAATCAGATTTTTTCGATACGCGGAGCTACAACCGTCACCGAAAATACGACGGAAGCGATTGCCGAACGTTCGGTGGAACTTATAAAAGAAATGGTCGAACGGAACGGATTGAATATCAACGGAAATCTAGAAGCAACCGATATCCTTATTAGCACGACGGCGGACTTGACCGCGGCTTATCCCGCAAAAGCCGTGCGTGAAAGCGGGATTCTGAATGCGCCGCTTTTCAGTATGCAAGAACCGACGATTAAAGGCGCCTTGCCTATGTGCATCAGGTATATGATACGCGTAGCGAATTGCGGCGAAAAAGTCGAACCGCGGCATGTATATCTGCACGAGGCGAAAAGGCTTCGTCCCGACCTTGCGGAAAAATAATCGAACGACGAATTACGGAGGAGTTTATGAACATAGCGATTGACGGACCTGCGGGCGCGGGCAAAAGCACGATAGCGAAATTACTTGCGGCGAAGCTCGGTATACTTTATCTCGATACCGGGGCAATGTACCGCGCGGTGGGGCTTAAAGCGTTGAATACCGGCGTGGATATTGCCGACGCGGCGACGGTCGAAAAAATGCTCGTCGATACTAAAATCGACGTAAAACAAGAGGGCGGAGTTCAGCACGTTTATCTCGACGGCAAAGATGTGTCTGTCGATATTCGCGAAAACAGAGTGAGTAAAGCCGCCAGCGATATTTCCGCCGTGCCTTGCGTGCGCTATAAAATGGTCGAACTTCAGCGCGAAATCGCGGCTAAGTGCGATACCGTACTCGACGGCAGAGATATCGGCACTTTCGTGCTTCCGAATGCCGAACACAAGATTTTTCTTACGGCGAGCGCGGAAGAACGTGCAAAACGCCGCTTTGCCGAACTTAAGGCGAAAGGCTCTGATTTGACTTTTGAACAGATTAAAGACGATATATTAAAGCGCGATTATAACGATTCGCACCGAGCGCTTGCGCCGCTTAAAAAAGCGGACGACGCGACGGAAGTCGATACCACTTCGATGACGATCGAGGAAGTAACCGAAAAATTGTGCGCGATTATCGGAGCGAAAAAATGAAAAGAAAGAAAAACGCGTTCTATTCGTTTTGCCGCGGGCTGTTATATGTCCCGGTCAAACTGATATTTCCCGTAAAAGTAGTGGGCAAGGAGCGTTTGCCGCTTGCCGATAAGGTCGTAACGGTATCCAACCACCTGTCGCTTCTCGATATTGCGCTCGTCGGTATCAATATAAAAGGTTACCGTCACATTCTCGCGAAGAAAGAACTTGCCGAAAACAAGTTTTTCGGAAAACTCATGGATTGGGCGGGCGCGATTCCCGTCGATCGCGGCGCGGCGGACATGTCGGCGATGCGCAAAGTTTTCGACGCGCTCGACAAAGGCGAGGGCATCACGCTGTTTCCGGAAGGTACGAGAAACAAAAGCGGCGAGGACTTGCAAGAAGTGAAATCCGGCGCGGCGCTTTTCGCGCTTCACGGCAAGTGCGAAGTCGTACCGATTATGATTCTGCACAAGCAACGCGCGTTCAAGAAAAACTATCTTTACGTCGCTCCGCCGTTTTCGCTTAACGAGTATGCCGTCGGCGGCAGGGTGAACGGTGTGGCGGTCGCTTCCGCGTCCAAGCGTATCGAAGCCGAAATGCAAAAAGCAAAAGCGTATATAGAAGATTACGTTGCGAATAAGCGCTGGAAAGAAGAAAAGAAAGCCGCAAAGAAACGTAAGGCGCAGTTAAAGCAATATAAGAAAGAAGCGAAGCACGCGGGCAAGGCTATGAAACGTGCGTTAAAGGGAATATAATGAAAATCATTCTCGGGAAAAACGGAGGGTTTTGTTTCGGAGTAAAAAGCGCGGTCGAAACCGCCGAAAAGTACGCTGGCGAGCATACCTATACTTACGGCGATATAATCCATAACGAAAGGGTGCTTAAAGAACTTGCGGAAAAGGGCGTCAAAAGCGTCGGTTCGATTTCGGAAATAAACGACGAGAACGCTACCGTTATCGTGCGCTCGCACGGAGCGGGTCGGGCGGTATACGACGAAATCAACGCAAAAGGTTATCGGCTCGTTGACGCTACTTGCCCGTTCGTGAAAAAGATTCACAAAATCGTCGCCGAATATCACGCCAATGGTTATCGCATTTTTATTATCGGCGCGGCGGATCATCCGGAGGTTATCGGTATCAACGGATGGTGCGACGGAAGCGCGACGGTGATCGACGAAAAATTCGATTTTAACGGGGTCGATAAGGCTCAACCGGCGTGCTTTGTGGCTCAAACTACCTTTTCAACCGAAAAATATAGCAATATTATTAAAAAAATTCGAAAACATAGTTTCAAAACAGTTGAAATATTTGATACAATTTGTTATACTACTGTTGGTCGCCAGAACGAAGCGAGAGAATTGTCGCGGATTTGCGATAAAATACTTGTCGTCGGCAGCAGGTCCAGTTCCAACACGAGAAAGTTGGTAACGCTTGCGTCGTCGCCCGAGTGTCGCAGTTACGGAATTGCTTGCAAGGACGACGTGGACCAAATAAATTTTAGCACCGAAGATATTGTAGGTATAATAGCAGGTGCGTCGGCGCCGGATGCGCTGATTACGGAGGTAAAAGAGTACATGAGTGAAAAGTTTGCAGACGTTCAGAACGAAGAATTTCTTGCAGGTGTCGAAAAGACGTTCGTTAGCCACAAAGAGGGCAAACGTATCAAAGGCACGGTAATTTCCGCTGACGAAAAGGGTATCAAACTCAATATCGGCGGCAAGAAAGACGGGTTTATTCCCGCCGGCGACGTCAATATGGACGGATCTTACGATCCCAACGAATATCCCGCCGGTACGGAACTCGAAGTTAAAGTCGGCAAGAACGACAACGAAAACGGCATAATTCTTCTTTCGAAGAAAGCAGTCGACGAAATCAAGGAAGCCGACAAAGTTGTCGAAACCATTCGCAACGGCGAGAATTTCGAAGTGAACGTAGACAAAGTCGTCACCGACGATAAAAAGAACCCGAAGGGACTTACCGCGAAACTCGGAACTTACAACGTGTTTATTCCCGCTTCGCAGGTTGAAGAAAGATTTGCCCGCGACCTTAAGAAGTACGTCGGTCAGAAACTCAGCGTTGTCGCGCTTGAGATTGACGACGCTAAGCATAAGATCGTCGCCAGCCACAGAAAGATCGCCGAAGCGGAACGCAAGGCGAGAGAGGACGTTTTCTGGGAGAACATCGCTCCTAATATGGTCGTCAGCGGCGTGGTTAAGCGCATCGCGGCGTTCGGCGCGTTCGTCAGCGTCGGCGGCTTCGATTGCCTCGCGCACATCGTCGATCTGTCCTGGACGCATATCAAGAGCGTAGAAGAAGTTCTTAAAGTCGGCGAAACCTACGAGTTCGTAGTGCTCAGCGCCGACAGAGAAAAGAACAGAGTTTCGCTCGGTTATAAACAGCTTCAGCCGCACCCGTTCGTTGCTTGCATGGAGAAACATCCCGTCGGCTCGACCCTTAAGGGCAAAGTCGTAAGCATCGTTCCGTTCGGCGTATTCGTCGAAGTTGAACCGCACATCGAAGGGCTCGTTCACGTTTCCGAGGTCGCTCACAACTTCGTCAAGAACATCAACGAAGTAGTCAAAGTCGGCGACGAAGTCGAAGTCAAGGTTCTCGGCTACGACGAGGCTAACCGTAAGATCAACCTCAGTATCAAGGCTTGCTTGCCCGAAGAGGAAAAGCCTGCTGCGGCAGAGGGCGAAAACAAGGGCGAGGAAAGAAGACCCAGAAAGCCGCGCGCTAAGGTCGAAAAGAACGAAGCCGAGGGCGAAAAGGAATGGAGCGAGGATACCTCTAACAATCCGTTTGCCGATCTTCTCAAGAACCTCGACGTAAAGTAAAATAACAACTTAATTATCTCTTGTGTCACGCAAGAGATAATTTTTTTGCACGAAGAAAACTGCGTCTTATAGCACGCGGGCGTTCGAAGCGGAATATAAATCGGTATGTTGTTCGATTTGCATAACGATTTATTGACCGCCGTAGCCCCGAAAGATTTCGGAACGATTGCGAAAAGATATTCCGACGAACTTGCGGGAGCAGTTCTTGCGTTCTGGTCGACGAATTATGCGGAAATCCCCGAATTCGAGATACCGAAGCGCAATAACCTATATTTTGCCGTCGAAGATATGCACTTTTTCGATCCGAGTAAGCCGAAGCGGTTACTTGAGTTAAAACCCGTATACTGCGGACTTACCTGGAACTACGATAACGGGCTTGCGGGAGGGGCGTACTCGGACGGCGGACTTACCGACAAAGGAAAGGAAGTTATCGACTTTCTCAACGATAATGATATCGCAGTCGATCTTGCGCATCTTAACGAACGGAGTTTTTTCGAGATAATCGAAAGAGCGAACCGACCGATCGTGTCGCATGCGTTCGTATCGGAGTTCCACGCGCACAAACGGAATATATCGTTTCGGCAGATAGAAGCGATTGTCGAGCGGCGCGGAGTAATAGGACTTACGCCTGTCAACGATTTTACCGGCGGCGGACTAGGCTCGTTCGTTAGGGGAATCGCTACGCTTATCGATAGGTTCGGCGACGATAATTTTGCTATAGGCACCGATATTAACGGCTCGAAAGATTTTCCCGAGGAACTAGGCGATTACAAAGGTTATGACACGTTCGCGGCGGTTTTGATTGCTTTAGGATACGACGACGAAACGATAAATAAAATTACACATCTGAACGCCGCGAAATACGTCGGCAACGGAGGACTACCATGAGAGATTTATACGAAAACCCGCTGAATTCGCGTTATGCGAGCCACGAAATGTCGGCTGTCTTTTCCGACGATAACCGTTTCCGGCTTTGGAGAAAGTTATGGATCGCGCTTGCCGAAAGCGAAAAAGAACTTGGACTTAACATAACCGACAATCAAATCGCGGAAATGAAAAAATACGCCGACGATATCAACTACGACGTAGCGGAAAGACGCGAGGCGGAAGTACGCCACGACGTCATGGCGCACGTTTACGCGTTCGGTACGCAAGCAAAAAGCGCAATGCCGATTATTCACCTCGGCGCGACCAGTTGCTACGTTACCGACAACGCCGAAATCATAATGATCGGACAAGCGCTCGATATCGTTCGCAAAAAACTCGTCGCGGTAATGGAAAGACTGAAAAAATTCGCGCTTAAATACAAAGGAACGGCTACGCTCGGTTTTACGCATCTTCAACCCGCACAACTTACCACCGTCGGCAAGCGCGCTACGCTGTGGCTTCAGGATCTGATGCTCGACTATTACGATCTCGTGCACGTTATCGAAAACACCAGACTTCGCGGCGTAAAGGGTACGACCGGTACGCAAGCCAGTTTTCTCAGTCTGTTCGACGGAGACGGTGAAAAAGTCAAGAAACTTGAAAAACTTATCGTGGAGAAAATGGGTTACAAGTCCGCTTACGGCGTGACCGGGCAGACTTATACCAGAAAATACGACTATAACGTGCTGTGCGTGCTGTCGAAGATTGCTCAAAGCGCGTACAAGTTTGCGAACGACTTGCGTATTTTGCAGAACATGAAAGAAATGGAAGAGCCGTTCGAAAAGAGTCAGATCGGATCGTCCGCAATGGCTTACAAACGTAACCCGATGCGTAGCGAGAGAATGTGCGGACTTGCTCGTTACGTTATTTCGCTTCCCGTGAACGAAGCGGTAACCGCTTCGACCCAGTGGTTCGAACGCACTCTCGACGACAGCGCGAACAAGCGTATCACGATCGCGCAAGCCTTTCTCGCGCTGGACGGCGTACTCAATCTGTACCTTAACGTTTCTGAAAACATGGTCGTTTACGAGAACGTCATTAAAAAGCATATTGCCGCAGAACTTCCGTTTATGGCAACCGAAACCATACTTATGGAGTGTGTCAAAGCGGGCGGAAACAGACAAGAACTGCACGAGAAAATTCGCACGCACTCGATGGCTGCGGCTAAACTCGTCAAGGAAGAAGGCAAGGAGAACGATTTGCTGGAAAGAATAAAAGTCGACCCGGCGTTCGCGGCGGTTGCGGATAAACTGGACGAGATTACGCACGCCGACGCGTTTACCGGCAGAGCGAAAGATCAGGTAGTCGAATTTATCGAAAACGAGATCGATCCGATACTGGAAAAGAACGCCGACTCGTTTAACGTCGACGCGGTAATAAGAGTTTAGTTTTTTTGGTCGATAAAAGCCGCTTGCTTGAGTAAAGCAGGCGGCTTTCGTATTTTTTTGAGTGTTATTTTTTAATGCGTTTCGTTTTAAGGTCGTTGACGGTCATTTCCGTAATTTCTTTCAACAAGTCGCGATTTTCCGGGTCTTCGATGAGATACATAAGTTTCGAGCCGTCGTACGGAAATTCTTCGCTCATTCCGAATTTTTCGTTTCCTATCGTACGTTTGACCAGAAGTCGATCGTCGAAGATTCCGGCAAAGTATACGCCGCTTGAGTAGAGAAGGTACTCGCCCATCATAGGACGAGCGGTCACGCCGAGTTCGGGAGCAAACTGTTCGAGAATAAATTTTAGATAATCTTTAGTAGAAGCCATTTTTAACACCTTTGGAATAACTTTATATAATATAGAGAGGCGCGAAATTATCGGAGAGTAAGAAAAAAGAGCGAAATTCGCTCTTGTTTTGGCGACGCGCCTTGCGGCGCCGTGGTGCCCAAGGCCGGACTCGAACCGGCACGGTGTTGCCACCGAAGGATTTTAAGTCCTTTGCGTCTGCCGTTTCGCCACTTGGGCAGGTATGGAGGCACCACCCAGACTCGAACTGGGGGTAAAGGCTTTGCAGGCCTCTGCCTTACCACTTGGCTATGGTGCCATACTTTAATACTTATGACCCAAACGCGGCGAACGTTACAAAAATAGTGGTGGGAGTTACAGGGCTCGAACCTGTGACCCTCTGCTTGTAAGGCAGATGCTCTCCCAACTGAGCTAAACTCCCTAAAAACTATCGAGCGCGTCGACAGCCTTTATATTTTACCAAAGAACGAATAAAAAAGCAAGGGATTTTGCAGGGTTTTTACAAAAAATTTTGAGTTTGATTTTTTAATCGTCCGTTTCGGGCGGTTATTTGTATATTCGGACGTTTTTCGTCGTGATTATATGCGAAGGCAATATCGCGATAAAATATCTTTGTCGATATTTATCGTCTTTTTTCGACGCGATATTTTCGGGGAAGTCGCGTAATTTCGCGTCGATTGTAAAACAATAAGGAGGAAGAGGAAAGTATGTACGAAATCAATATTACCGTTTCGCCGCGTTTTTACGGCTGGAATGATGAGGCGGAAATCAAATTGAAAAATTCGGTGAACGACGTGTCCGACCGTATCGAGTTTTCCGACGGATTAGACGGACGTCGAGTTTACATTCGTTTTAATGACGCGGAAAAAGCGGAAGCGGCTTTGACCGACTTTCTGATCGAGTTTTATTGCGTAAGCGCGAAACGAGGTTATCTTGCGACCAAACTCAGATTGCCGATGATAAGCGATCTTTCGAAAGACGCGCTGATTCACACGCTTATCGCGTTCGATCGGGATCGTGACGAGGAGTCGATTAAAGACGAACTGAGTTTCGGCGAAAATTTTTCTATAGACGGGTTTTATAATTTTCGACTGAGAGGCATCGAGCGGCGGTGGAACGAGATAGTCGGGCTTACCGCTGACAATTTCGCGCTGATGTACGACGAGAACGCGCTCGACCTTTTAATAAGATTTCTGCTGAGTACCGTCGCGCCGCGTTTCGACTCGGTAGTGCTTGGCGAGAATTGCGGACGTTACGAACTGGAAACGGCGGACGGCGAAGTTTTATATGCGCAAGACGCGGGAGAACTCGTCGTTGCGCTTATAGATATCGCGCCGATGGAAATAATAGTACGCGGAGAACTGAGCGATGCCGCGCTCGAAAAGCGGCTCGTCGATATGTTCGAAGTGAGGGGTGAACGGAATTCGCTTGCTTTCGGCGAAAAAATTTAGCCGCATACGTCGGCAAACTCGGCAAAACGCTTGCATTTATCTCGTCGTTGTGGTATTATTAACAATATAATAACCGTAAGGAGTCAGTTAAATGAAAAATTTAGTTCTTATGTGCGCCGAAGAAGCTACTAACAAGACGTCAACCACGATCATAATGGTCGTTATCGTCGTTCTTCTGCTCGTCGCGCTCATCGTTCTTCCGATGATTACGAACAAAAAAAGACAGAAACAGGTTCAGGAACTTCACAATTCCATCGCGGTCGGCGACACCGTTAAGACGGTCGGCGGTATCGTGGGCAAGATCGTCGCGATCAACGACGTGAACGCCGTGGACAAAGAGTTCGTTCTCGAAACCGGTCTTGACGGAAGCAAGTCCACTATGGTGTTTGATTTCAACGCGATTTATCAGGTAATGTCCAAGTCCGGTAAACCCGCGGAAGCTAAGAAAGAAGAAGTCAAACCCGTGGAAGTTGCTGCCGAGGAAAAAGTCGAAGAGAAATCCGCAGACGAAACCGAAAGCAAGTAAACTCGTTCTAAACAAATTATCCTCCTCATATAATTACAATGTAATTTCGAGGAGGATTTTTTATGTATTCCGATAAAAGCGAAGCGACGTTTAAAAAATACGTTTTTGAAATATTACGCGCGCTTGTAGCCGCGCTCGTAGTGACGCTCGCGCTGATACTGATCGCGGCGTTTGCCATAAAAACTTTTAACGTGCCGACCGACGCGATAACGATAATCAACTCGGTAATAAAAGGCGTTTCTGTGATTGTCGCGACGCTCGTGTTTTTGCGCTTACCGAACTCCGGTTATCTTCGCGGACTTATAGTGGGAATTCTATATATCGCGCTTTCGTTCGTCGTATTTTCGCTTTTCAACGGCGAGTTCAAGTTCGGCATAAACCTTCTCAACGACTTTGCATTCGGCGCGGTGGCGGGGCTTATCGGCGGAATTATCGCGGTAAATATAAGGAAATAACGGAAAGCGGCGAAACGAAATGCAATTCGCTCGTCAAAACAGTTGCAAAAGTCTTTCGGATATTGTATAATAGATTTATAAATTCGTATATAAATTCCGGAGGCTATTATTATGAAACACATTCAGGTTGTCGCTAAATCGACCATTTGCAGAGACAAGAACACCGGTTGCGGCGAGTGCCAGGCTAGCTGCCAGTCCGCTTGCAAGACCAGTTGCACCGTCGGTAACCAGACTTGCGAACAAAAGACGAGCAGAGTCGAAAAAGACAACGTCAGATAATTCAGAGTAAATGGTTCATACGTTCGACTGCCTCGGTCACAGTTTCGCACTGGACGTAGAAAGCGGTTCGGTTTACATAGTAGATCCGCTTACGAGGGCGTTAATAGAAAACGACAATTCTCCCGTTGATATCTCAAAGGGGGAATTTTCCCGTTACTCGGCAAGCGAAATTGCCGAAGCGCGTGAAGAAATCGAAGCGTTGAAAGACGAGGGCGTTTTGTTCTCGCCCGAGCCCGAGCATAGAAAGCCCGCTTACGCCGGCGTTATCAAAGCAATGTGTCTTAATATTTCGCATATGTGTAATTTAAGGTGCGAATACTGCTTTGCCGACGGCGGTTCGTACAACGGCGCGATGACGAACATGAGTTTCGAAGTCGCGAAAAAAGCGGTGGACTTTCTTATCGAGAAGAGCGGACACAGACGCAACCTCGAAGTTGACTTTTTCGGCGGAGAGCCGCTACTGAACTTCGACGTGGTAAAAAAGACAGTTGCGTACGCTCGCGGACTTGAAAAAGAAACGGGTAAAAACTTCCGTTTTACGATCACGACGAACGCTACGCTTTTGACCGACGACGCTATCGAGTTTTTCAATAAGGAAATGTACAACGTCGTAATCAGTATAGACGGGCGCAAAGAAGTGCATAATTCCGTAAGAAAAACCGCGACGGGCGAAGGTTCTTATGACCTTGCAATGCAAAACGCGCTCAAATTCAAGACGAAACGCAAAGGTCAGTATTACGTCAGAGGGACTTATACCGCGCTCAATAAGGACTTTTCGAAAGACGTGTTGTTCCTTAACGACCTCGGTTTCGATCAGATTTCGATTGAGCCGGTCGTACTGCCCGAAACGCACAGACTCGCACTAAAAAAGAGCGATATTCCCGAACTTATCGAGGAATACGACAAGCTCGCGAACGAGTACTACGAGAGAAGAAAGACGGACAAGTGGTTCAATTTCTTCCACTTTATGCTCGATATTTATCACGGACCGTGCGAAACCAAGCGGCTCGTCGGTTGCGGAGCGGGTAACGAGTACGTGGCGATCGCGCCGAGCGGCGACATTTATCCTTGCCACCAGTTCGACGGCGACAACGCGTATAAACTCGGTAACGTTCTCGAGGGAACTTTCGATACGACGATACCCGAAAAGTTCGCGGTGAACAATCTTCTTTGCAAACCTGATTGCCGTAAATGCTGGGCAAAATACTACTGCAGCGGCGGTTGCGCGGCTAACGCGATACATTACTGCGGCGACATAAACAAGCCGTATAAAATGACCTGTGAACTTATGCGCAAAAGAATAGAGTGCGCAATAGCGGTCAATTCGCTCGAAAAATCAAAATAATAAGGTTTCTTATTAAAAAAGCGCGTTTTTTTGTTTGACTAAACGGGCGATAATATTATATAATAATTCTATTGCAAGTCTATTGCAAGTTGGAGGCTTCTCAGATGAAGAAAAAATCGTCAATAATCAAACTTACGTTGATTGGCGTTGCCTTGGCGATAGGGATAGTACTGTCGGTATGTTCTTTCAGACTGCCGTTTTCATTCTATAACTATAATTCGTTTGCAAGTTCTATCAAACTCGGTCTTGATCTTAAGGGCGGTATTTATGCCGTATACGACGCGGAGAGCGCGGGCGTCGATAACTTCGACTCCAAACTCGCCGGAACTCAGAAAAGATTGCAGGATCTCTTGGTTTCCAAGGGCTATTCCGAGGCGGTAGTCACGATCGAAGGCAAGTCCAGATTAAGAGTCGAAGTTCCGGACGTTGACAACCCGTCTGCAATTTTCGAACTTATAGGCAAACCTGCTGAACTGCAGTTTGTTCTCGACGATACGGACGAAGTCGTAATTACCGGCGACGATGTAACCAACGCGGAGGGCGGTTACGATTCCAACGCCGGATCTGCGGTCGTTTCGCTCGAACTTACAAGCGAAGGCGGCAAGAAATTCGGTTCGGCGACTTCTGCGAATATCGGCAAAAAGATGTCTATTTACCTTGTGACCGACGGCGTCAGAGAAAAAAGTCCGATTTCGACGGCTACCATTCAGGACGCGATCACGAACGGCAGAGCGCAGATTACCATGAGCGGACAAGATACGCAAGCGGCGAAAGATCTTGCTTCTCAGATTATGAGCGGCACGTTCGACGTTAAGCTTTCGCTGAAAGAAAGCTCGACCGTTTCTCCGACGCTCGGCGAGAAAGCGCTGTTTCTCGGCGTTATCGCGGGTGCGGTTGGCTTACTGCTCGTCATACTTTTCCTGATACTTCGTTACAGAATGTTCGGCGTAGTCGCGACAATCGCGCTGCTTATATACACCGTGCTTATGTTATTCTTCCTCGCGGTATTTCCGTGGGTACAACTTACGCTTCCCGGTATAGCGGGTATTATTCTCAGCCTAGGCATGGCGGTCGACGGCAATATCGTCATTTACGAACGTATACGCGACGAGTATCGCGACGGTAAGTCGATACTTGCGTCGATGCACGCGGGCTTCAAGCACGCTACCGTTGCAATTTTCGACAGTAACATTACTACGATTATTGCCGCTATTATTCTTATTATATTCGGTTCGGGTTCGGTTTCCGGTTTCGGCGTAACGCTTCTTATCGGTATTCTGCTTTCGCTGTTTACTTCGTTGCTCGTTACGCGCGGTCTGTGCAAATGGTTCACCAGCCTCAACAGTACTAACGCGAAACTGTACGGATTAAAACGCCGCGAAGGCTTCGTCGAAAGCGACGAAATCACCGACGACGATACCTCGGACGATAACGAAGCGGTCGTTCCCGCCGCAAATTCGGAAGGAGCGCAAATCTAATGAAATTCAACAAGTTATTCGAACAAGATTTTCAGATAGTAGAGAACAAGAAAAAGATGTTCATAGCGCCGGCCGTAATTCTCGTAATCGCGCTTATCGCCGGTATCGTGTTTCACTTCGTTTCCGGTAGCGCGTTCAACCTCGGTATGGACTTTACCGGCGGCTACAGCATCAGCGTAAACCTCGGCAACAAACTTACCGACGACACTTACGAGTATTATAAAGACTACGCGGTCGGTATTGCCGAAGACCTCAAGGACGCAGACGGCAACAATTACGGAATCAAGATTTCGTCCGTTCAGCGTCAAGGCGAAGCGGATACCGCGGGCTTGCTCCTTAAATATAAGGCAGTCGGCGACGAAGAAAAGATGGAAACGGTGAACGAGGGTCTGAAAGATGCGCTCGCTCAGTCCATGTTCTTCTATAAGCCCACGATTACCGTGAACGACGCTAAGACCGGTTTCACCGCGGTTTACGAGAATATCGTTCTTGCGGGCGACTACGATTACGAATTCAAAAATAAGCTCGCCGAAAACGGCTTCGACGTGAAATCCGTCACCGTATCCGATGACAAAAAGTCGGTAGAAGTGGCGCTTAACGCCGCCGCCAACGACGAGAACGTGGCGAAACTTAACGATATCATGACCATTTCCGATAATTACGGCGGTATGGTAAACGACGGCGGTCAGACGAGCTCGACCGTAAGTTCCGAAACGCTTAAAAGCGCGCTTCTCGCGATTTCCATTGCGCTTCTGTGCATGCTGATTTATATAGTTATTCGTTTCGAGTTGCTCAGCGGTATCGCGGCGGTTCTCGCGCTTGCACACGATCTTATCATTATGCTTTGCGGAATGGTCGTGTTCCATATTGAAATCAATTCGACGTTTATCGCGGCGGTTATCACGATCCTCGGTTACTCTATCAATAACACGATTATTATATTCGATCGCGTGCGTGAGAACAAGAAGTTCTACGCAAACAAACGTATCAACGGCAAGATGGTTAAGCCCGCGTATATCGCTAACAAGTCCGTGCAAGACACGATCTGGCGTTCTATCAACACCACGCTTACCACAATTATCATGATCGCAATGGTCGCGATAATCGGCGTGCCGGACATCAGAGTGTTCGCGCTTCCGATCATATTCGGTTTGCTTGCCGGTACGTATTCCTCGGTATTCCTTGCGCCGACCCTTTGGGCAATTATGGAAAAAGCTTTCCCGACTAACGTAAAACAGCCGAAGGCTAAACGCTCGCCGGCTAAAGCAAAAGCCGACAAATAAAAGTACGAGATAAGCCTTCGTCATTGAAGGCTTATTTTTGTTTATCCGACAAGCACCCCGTGCGGCTTTCGGAATTCGAGCAGTAAACTAAGGACAACGCTAACACAAATTAACGGAGCAGATATGAACGTCAGTGTTTCGCAAAAGAATTCAAACAAGATCGATATTACCGCGGTAAAAAATATCGCGGCGGATCTCGGACTTAACGAAAAACTCGTCGAGTTACTGTTTTTGCGCGGAATCGACGACGAAGAAGCGTTGAAGCGATTTTTATACCCCGACGTAAACGCGTTTTACGATCCGTTCCTTATGAAAGGAATGGCAGAAGCGGTCAAACGGATCGAAACCGCGATAGAAAACAAAGAAAAAATAGTCGTTTACGGCGATTACGACGCGGACGGAGTTTGTTCCGCGGCAATTTTATCGTTGTTTTTGTCGTCGCGCGGGCTTGACGTTTACGCTCATATACCTAATCGCGTAGGCGACGGGTACGGACTTAATACGGAAAGACTGTCGCAGATTATAGACGAACATATTCCCGACCTTATCATTACTTGCGATTGCGGTATATCCGGAACGGAAGAGGTGCGCTTTGCGCTCGATCTCGGCGTAGACGTTATCGTTACTGATCATCATGAGGTGTCTGGCGATATACCGGAGTGCATCGTCGTCAACCCGAAACAACGCGACTGCAACTATCCGTGCAAGAATTTGTGCGGTGCGGGTGTAGCGCTCAAAGTTGTAGAAGCGCTGTCGAGCAGAGAAGAAATGTTGCTGTATCTCGATCTTGCGTGCGTCGCGACTATTGCCGATCTCGTGCCGCTTACGGACGAAAACAGACTGATCGTACAACTCGGACTAAAGCGTATTAACGAGCGGAAGAATCTCGGATTGTCGATGCTGTTCGACGCTCTCGATCTTAAAAACGTGGTCAGCGGCGATATCGCGTATAAGATAGCGCCGAGAATTAACGCGGCGGGCAGAATGGGCGACGCCTATCGCGCGTTCGAACTTCTTACGCTTACCGATGCTGGCAGACTTTTGCAGATCGTCGACGAAATCGAACGCGACAACGCCGACAGAAAACAGATGTGCGACGAAATGTTCGACGAAGCGGTGGGCGATCTCGTGTATGAAGATCTCGTTCATAACCGCGCCGTAGTTTTAAGCCATCCGTCGTGGGAAAAAGGTATTACCGGCATTTTGGCGGCGCGGCTTGCGAGCGAATATAATCGTCCGTCGTTTATTATGGTTAAGTCTTGCGACGACGTGTACAAGGGAACTTGCAGAAGCGTAGAGGGAGTGAACGTTCACGAACTTTTAATGGCGTGTAAAGACTATCTCGTCGAATTCGGCGGGCATGCTCAAGCCGCGGGTTTTTCGATAAAATACGACCGTATAGAGGAATTCAAGAAAGCGGTCAACGAATATCTTGCGGATTTTCCCGACGAACTTTTCTTGCCGAAAGCGCAGTACGATATGCGTATCGACGTAAAGGACGTGAAGTACGATTTCGTCGAATCGCTTGATCTTTTAGAACCTACGGGCAACGGCAATGCGAAACCGCTGTTCAGAATGGATGTAGATTCGGTTAAAGTTGCGCCGTGCAAGAACAATAAGACGCACGTTTCGGTTACTTTGGATACGGGTTTTCAGATGTTCGCATTCAATTATTCTAAACTGTCGTATCAGTTGCTGTCGCCCGGCGTAAACACGCGTGTTACCGAACTGCAAACCGGTACTTACGGAATAAAGACTATAAAAGGCATAATTCGTTGCTGCTCTCCGTCCGAATTGTTTATTAACGATTCTGCGTGCGACGGCTACGAGTACGGACTACTTAAATACTTACCGAAAGATAAATGTCGCTATACCGTGTATAACGAAGCAGACGTGGACGAACTCGTCAAGCCGCTTTACGGTACTCTCGTGATTGCGCCTGACAGAAAAGCGTACGACGAATACGCGGCAAAACGTTCTTTACCCAAAGTCCGAGAGTATATGTACGCGACGACCCGCAATAATTTTTCGCGTGTGATCGTCGCGCCCGCGCTATCGGACGGAAACTTGTGTTTTTCTAATTACGACAAAATAATATTCTTACGTGCGCCGCTCAATAACGGCATCATCGCGTACTTGAATTCAGTAACCAAAGCAGAAATCTATATTCCGAACGAGCCGACGAATGCTTACGAATTAAGCGTAGAACGCTCGGTTTTTGCCGATTGTTTCGAGAAAATCAAGGCAAATGTAGGTGTACCCGCCGCCAGCGTAAACGGATTATATCGGCACGTTGCGGCTTCGGCTCCGGAACTTAAGCAGTCGCAGTTCGCGTTCTGTTTGCAGGTTTTCGAAGAACTCGGTTTTATAACGATTGACAATAACCCGTTCAGAGTGTCGGTGAACAGAGGCGTGCGCGCCGACCTCGATTCGTCAAAAATTTATTCGCTTGTCAAGGAGAGATTACTAAAGTAATGCAACAGCTTAAAGAAAAATTCGAATTAGTGTTCAATCCGCAGCAAGTCGAACTTCTGAACCGCGCGCTGGATTACGCTACAAAAATGCACGCCAACCAGTTTCGCGAGTCCGGCGAGCCGTATATTACGCACCCGATTGCGGTCGCCAGCATACTTTTCGACCTCGGACTTGACTGTTCAACGCTTGCCGCCGCGCTTTTGCACGATTGCGTCGAAGATACCGCGGCAACCGACGAGGAGATCCGTAAACTTTTCGGAGACGAGATTGCCGAACTCGTTGCGGGCGTAACCAAACTCGATAAGATAAAGTTCAAGTCGAAAGAGGAAGAGCAGGCTGAAAACTTTCGTAGAATGTTCTTTGCGATGGCAAAGGATATTCGCGTTATAATCATAAAACTTGCCGACAGACTGCATAATATGCGTACGATTTCTTCGCTCAGCGCCGAGCGTCAGCATGCCATGGCGCAAGAGACGCTTGAGATTTTCGCGCCGCTAGCATCGCGCCTAGGCTTAAGCTATCTTAAATGCGAACTCGAGGACCTGTGTCTTAAAGTGCTCGAACCCGCGATTTACGAATCGCTCGTGAGCGAAGTCGCGCTTAAACGCGCCGAACGTCAGGAACTCGTAAACAGAATTTGTTCGCAGCTTACTTCGCTTTTAGAGGAACTGAACATTAAAGGCGAAGTCAGCGGCAGACCGAAACACTTTTACAGCATCTATAAAAAGATGAAAAACAACAATCGCACGTTTGATCAGATTTACGATCTGACAGCCGTGCGTGTTATAGTGGAAAACGTCAAGGACTGCTATGAAGTTTTGGGCATGATCCACACGATGTGGAAGCCTATCCCGGGCAGATTTAAAGATTATATCGCCGTTCCGAAGCCGAATAATTATCAGTCGTTGCATACCACGGTAATGACGACTTTCGGCATGCCGTTCGAGATACAGATTCGTACTTACGAAATGCACAAGATAGCCGAATACGGTATCGCGGCGCACTGGAAGTACAAGGAAAACCGCGGCGCGGCCAACGAACTCGACGAGAAACTCGAGTGGCTTAGGGGTGTTATGGACGTCCAGAGTGAAAACTCCAGTCCGCAAGAGTTCTACGAATCGCTGAAATTCGATCTTTACAGCGGTCAAGTTTTCGTGTTCACTCCGAAGGGCGACGTTGTGACGCTTGCGGAGGGCGCGACCCCGGTCGACTTCGCGTACAACGTGCATAGCGCTATCGGCAACAAGTGTATCGGAGCAAAGATAAACGGCAAGATTGTACCGCTCGAAACCAAACTCAATACCGGCGATTACGTCGAGATTATTACTTCATCGGCGGCGAAAGGACCGAGCCGCGACTGGTTGCGATTCGTTAAAACTTCGCAGGCAAAATCAAAAATCAAGGCGTTTTTCAAAAAAGAACTTAAAGAAGAGAATATCCGCAAAGGTAAGGATATGCTCGAAAAAGAAGCGAAGATTCGCGGATACGTTCTCGGCAATCTTATGCTTCCTAAGTGGCTTGATATTATTATGCAGCGTTATTCGATTTCGTCGGTCGACGATCTTTACGCTTCGGTCGGGTACGGCGGCTTTACAGTCAATCAGATACTGTCCAAACTAATTGATTTCTATAAGAAGGAAGAGCGCGCCCGCGTTCCGGCGAAAACGACCGGGGCGGTACGTTCGATGTCCTCGGGAAGCGTTATCGTAAAGGGTCACGATGATCTTTTGGTGCGCATTTCGAAGTGTTGTAACCCGGTTCCGGGCGACGACATAGTCGGCTTTATTTCGCGAGGCAGGGGCGTTGCGATTCATAGAAAGAACTGCCCCAATCTTAAAAATATCGAAGATTATCGGCTTATAGAAGCGCACTGGGCAAACGACAATCCCGCGCCTTTTGCCGTTGCCATGCAGATCGAAGCGCGTAACGCAAACGGTCTACTTGCGAAAGTTACAATGCTTATAAGCGAAATGAAACTTACGATTACGAACATGAACGCTCGCGTCGACAAAGCCGGTAACGCAATCATCAATTTATCCGTGACAGTCAACAATATTTCCGAATTCGACACTATTGTAAACAAAATTCAGTCGATACCCGACGTTGAAAAAGTGTTCAGGAGCAACCTCGGCTAATGAACGTTACGACGATTACTGCGGGAGCTGTGGCGACGAACTCGTACGTTATTAGTAACGGACTGAACGAATGTATAGTCGTTGATCCCGGAGACGGAATATTCGAAATTATAAGATTTCTCGATAAAAACGCGCTTGAGTGTAAGTACGTGTTTTTAACGCACGCGCATTTTGACCATTGTGACGGTTGTAGAGAACTCCGCCGCCGAGGGGTAAAGGTTTATATGAGCGCGGACGATTTGTCTCTGTTATCGACGGGTGATAATTTAGCCGAAGCATTCGGAGAAAAATTCGAACAGTTCGAGCCCGACGTGCTCGTTAACGACGGCGACGAATTGTTGCTTCTCGGTGAAAAGTTTAACGTTATCGCTACGCCGGGACACACGAAGGGCAGCGTGTGCTACAAGGTAAACGGCGCATTATTTACCGGAGATACGCTGTTTCGCTTATCCATAGGCAGAACGGATTTTCCGACCGGCAACTACGCCGATATGAAAAACTCGCTTGCAAAGTTATTTGCGTTGGACGGCGATTATATCGTTTATCCGGGGCACGGCGATAAATCTACGCTTAGTTATGAAAGGAAATACAATCCGTATGCTCGAATTTAAGACTAACAGAGAAGATATTTCCGCCGACCTTCTCGACGAAGTGAGATTGTTTTATCCGTATCAGGAAGAATGTTTCGTTTCGATAACGCACGAGTGCGGTTTCGAATCCGTAAGTGGCGGTGAAAACGTTAACAATGTAGTTTCCTTGTGTGGAAAAACGTACAGATATACCGATTTTTTGCCGAACGGATTAACCGATATAGAAAGGAAGAGATTGTATAAACGGGCGTGTAAACTTGCTGTTTTCAAAGCGCTATCCGACTATACCGGCGTGAAGCCGCCGTGGGGAAGTCTGACAGGGATTCGACCGTCGAAACTCGTGTACGATATGCTTGACAAGAGGTATTCGCTTAACGATTGCGAAACGAAACTGCAAACCGATTTTTGCGTTTCGCCCGAAAAATCGCGGCTTATATGCGACATAGTAAAAAATCAGTCGGGGTTTTACGTTCGCGACAAAAAATTGTTCAATTTGTACGTTCATATACCGTTTTGCACGACTAAGTGTTACTATTGCGCGTTCGCAACAGAACTCGTTTCAAAGTCGGAAAGTAGGTTCCCGAAATATATCGAGTTGCTTCACAGAGAAATAGAAGAAGCTGTCGATTTCATTTCGAAGCACGGGAAGTTGTTTTCCGTGTACGTCGGCGGAGGTACGCCGACTACGCTGTCGGATCGGCAGTTGAACACGTTATTCGACGGTTTTCCGTTTAGGGACGTTGAGTTTACGATAGAAGCGGGCAGACCGGACACGATAACCGTTGAAAAACTGGACGCGATGAAGAATGTCGGTGCGTCGAGAATATGCGTAAATCCGCAGACGCTTAACGACGAAACGTTGATAAAAATCGGCAGAGCGCACACGGCAGGCGACTTTTTCGATAAATACGCGCTTGCGAAAAAGTACGGATTCGATATTAACGTTGACCTTATAGCGGGGCTTAACGACGAAACTACCGAAGATTTTGCGAGGACGCTCGACGCTGTAAAAACGCTTCGACCCGAGAATATCACGGTGCACACGCTGTCGAGAAAGAACGGCTCGCAACTTAAACAGGACGGCAAGTACGACAATTCGGAAATTTCGAAAATGACCGATTATGCGTTGACGGCATTGAGTGCGGCTGGGTATATTCCTTATTATTTGTATCGGCAGAAGCAAATGCTCGGGAATCTCGAAAACGTCGGTTATTCGCTGCCCGGAAAGCAATGCGTAAACAACGTCACGACTATGGAGGACTGCATGAGCGTGATCGCGTGCGGCGCGGGGTCCATCACAAAAGCGGTCGATTTAAGCCGCGGAAAGATCGTACGGTTCGCTTCGTTGCGGGATTCGGCGCTTTACATAGAAAGATTTGACGAAAAAGCCGAGGAAAAACGAAATTTTCTGCAAAAACAGTTTACAAACGCTTGATATAATGTTATAATAACAAAGTACCTCGTTTCCACAGGTTCGGGAATCTCCGTCCCTATACTTAGGTGCGAGGCGAATAAATATCCATGGAGGTAAAAATTATGGACAAGGAAACCAAGGCACAAATCATTGCCGAGTACGCGACGCACGAGGGAGATACCGGTAGCCCGGAAGTTCAGATTGCTCTTCTTACTTACCGCATTAACCACCTCACCGAACACCTTAAAGTGCACGCAAAGGATTTTCACTCCCGTCGCGGTCTGCTTCAGATGGTTGGTTCCAGAAGAAGTCTTTTGAACTATCTTAAAGAACTCGACATCGAAAGATACAGACAACTTATCGCAAAACTCGATCTCAGAAAGTAATTTACAGCAGGCAAGGGCGTAATCTTTTTATGCCCTTGTTTTTTACCGTCCGCGAGAGACGCGGTTCGGTTGGGAGGTTTTTATATGCAAGAGGCAAAAATTTTCAAAACTATCGTAGGCGGCAGAGAAATGACCGTAGAAGTCGGCAAGTACGGCGGACTTTCCAACGGTTCGTGCATCATCAGATGCGGCGATACCGTGGTCATGACCAATGTCAACATGTCGCCCGAGCCGCGTCCCGGTATGGACTTTTTCCCGCTCAGCGTAGACTTCGAAGAGAAGATGTACGCCGTCGGCAAGATCCCGGGAAGTTTCAAGCGCCGCGAGGGCAGAGCGAGCGATAAGGCTATCCTTACGTCCAGACTTATCGACAGACCTATTCGTCCGCTGTTCCCGAAAGGACTTTTTAACGACGTTTGCGTAGTTGCGACCGCGCTTTCCGTCGATACCAACATTCCGCCCGAAGTATACGGCATGATCGGCTCGTCCATCGCGCTGTCCATTTCCGATATTCCGTTCTACGGACCTACCGGTTCGGTGGTCGTGGGCTACGTCGACGATCAGTACGTCATTAACCCCGACAACGAGCAAAGAGCGAAGAGCCAGATGCACGTTTACGTTTCCGGCACCGCGGAAGCGATTATGATGGTCGAAGCGGGCGCTAACGAAGTTTCCGAAGAAGTTATGCTCGGCGGTATTCTTTACGCTCACGAAGAAATCAAAAAGCAAGTTGCTTTCATCAACGAGATCGTCAAAGAAGTCGGCAAAGAAAAGAAGAAGATGGATCTTTACACGATCCCCGAAGAAATCAACGTTGCCGTTCGCGAATATGCGGACAAGCTCGTCGACGAGGCGCTTGCCGAAACCGACAGACAGGAAAGACAGAAGAAGCAGGACGCAGTCGACGAACAAGTCGTTGCGCACTTTGCCGAAATCTATCCCGATAATATCCGCGAAGTCAAAGACGTTATCTACTACGTCACGAAAGAAAAAGTCCGCGCTAAGATTCTTAATGAAGGCTTCCGTCCCGACGGCAGAAAACTTACCGAAATCCGCGACATCTGGTGCGAAGTCGGTTTGCTCCCGCGCGTTCACGGTTCTGCGGTGTTCACTCGCGGTCAGTCGCAAGCGCTTTCTACTTGCACGCTCGGTATGATGAGCGAAGTCCAGAAACTCGACAACCTCGACGAAGAATCTTTCAAGAGATATATGCATCATTATAACTTCCCCGGCTACAGTTCGGGCGAAGCGAAGCCGCTCCGCGGACCCGGTCGCCGCGAAATCGGTCACGGCGCACTCGCCGAGCGCGCTCTCGAACCCGTAATTCCGTCGGAAGCCGAATTCCCGTACTGCATCCGTACCGTCAGCGAGATCCTCAGTTCCAACGGCTCGACCTCGCAAGCAAGCGTATGCGGTTCCTGCCTCGCGCTTATGGACGCGGGTGTTCCGATTAAGGCTCCGGTTGCCGGTATCGCAATGGGGCTTGTCAAAGACGCGGAAAGCGACAGAGTGGCAATTATGTCCGATATACAGGGTATGGAAGACTTCCTCGGCGATATGGACTTCAAGGTAGCGGGTACCGCAAAGGGCATTACCGCTATTCAGATGGATATCAAAATCAAAGGCATCGACGAAAAGATTTTGCGTACCGCGCTCAATCAAGCTCGCGAAGGCAGACTTTATATCCTCGACAAGATGCTCGCAGTTCTTCCCGAACCGCGTAAAGAACTTTCGCCGTGGGCACCGAAGATCATTTCCTTCACGATTGATCCCGAGAAAATCGGCGACGTTATCGGCAAACAGGGTAAGGTCATTAACAAGATTATCGAAGAAACCGGCGTTAAGATGGATATCGAGGACGACGGCACCGTTTATATCGCTACCAACGACAGCGAAATGGCGCAGAAAGCGAAGGATATCGTTCTTTCTATCGTCGAAGATCCCGTTCCGGGTAAGATTTACGAAGGACCCGTCGTTCGTACCATCGAGATCGGCGCGTTCGTCCAACTCGCTCCGAACAAAGACGGCATGATCCACATTTCCAAACTAGCTAAAGAACGCGTCGAGAAAGTTACCGACGTGGTCAATGTCGGCGATAAGGTCAGAGTAGAGGTCATCAAGATCGACGAAAAGGGCAGAATCAATCTTCGCCTTAAAAAGAAACTTTAATCGCACTGGCGTGTAGCGGCGCGATAAACCGAAAATTCGCATATCCGTCCAGCATACGCCAGTAATCCTCGTCGAGATCGATATCTCCCTTCGTATTGAGAATGTTGAGTTCTGCTCCAAGCAT
>ENA-UEYI01000841-UEYI01000841.1-human-gut-metagenome-genome-assembly--contig:-NODE-841-length-28793-cov-8.032665_pt1 | contig 28793 bp, 35 predicted proteins | sample MGYA00242900_ERZ507916 | MGnify/ENA primary metagenome ERZ507916 (study PRJEB26167, sample SAMN06115521) | human gut metagenome | host: Homo sapiens | place: China:Chongqing | collected 2015-09-02...
GATATTTTTTCAGCATTAGTTTACGGGCTTCACTCAAAGGCTGATAGTAATGTTCCGTCCAGCATTTTTCCGGCAACACAAATGAAGCAACTGGGAGATAGCCAGCTCTCTGCATTTGTGCGACTTTAACAGGAATTGTATCTATCTCTTGATACCCCTGCATCCAAAAATCGTGTATTTCAGCCGGACGCTTTTCTGTAAACCATGAACTTTCCGAAACTGCAATATACCCATTAGGTTTCAAATAATCACGCCATTCATTTATACCTCTCTCAAAGCCGATATTATAAATAGCACCTTCCGACCATATCAAGTCTAAAGATTCTTTTTCAAAAGGTAGATTGTCCATTGAGCCGACAATCCCCTTTACTCTATTTTGCAAATTCAGCTTTAAGGCATCAAGATTAAACTTGTCAATAAACCCTGAAAAGAAATCAAGTCCTGTAATAGTTCCTGATACATTTTGTGCCAAAACCATAGTTTGACCTCCCGTTCCACAACCAATGTCTGCAATCTGCGCAGTATCACTCAGATTATCAATGAAACTTAAAGCCTTTAATGTAACATCAGGACTTCCCGGACCTTGCCTTTTTGTATTAAGAAAAAAATCACAAATTAAATTTACATCAAACCCGTAAATTGTGTTGTTATTGTTATTCATTTTTATTGTATATATTGTGTACAGGGAAAATATGATGATACCTTACCTATACACAGATTAAAATTATAATATAAGCACACGAAAATAACCCCCGAAAAGAATTATCCGAGAGTAAACGTAAAGAACAATCTACATTAGAAATGCAGATTGCTTACAACACAATATCCGATTGGTTTGTTTTCTTCATGCGAGCGAAGGTAGTGAATTATTTTATGCCATGCAAATTCAGCTTTGAATTTAGGTCGAGTATGCCTGGGCATTTCAGCCCAAACCTACTCGACCCAATCGTAAAAAGCTTATTTTCAATGATTTGTGTTTGTAGAAATAGAATGGTATCTTTGAACTGAAGATAAAGGCAGACACAATCCCGACAAGGGAAGCCAAATGTCCTTTGAAAAAAGTACCTAATTCGTATCCATCAAAAGATTGAGGTACGCTAAAATATTGATTTTAAGACTTGTGAACTGCTCGATTCAAGTCCCGAGCGGAACCGAGGAAAGTGCCGCTTCCACAGCTTATAGAGCACATCTATTTCAAGCGGTTCAAGCGTGAGAAACCGGAAACGGTCAAGCCGCTGAAACAGATTCTGAAGGAAATGGAGACCAAGAAGAAGCTGCAAAAAGAGAAAAAGGAGGAACGGAGGAAACAGCGTGCCCTCTCTTCCGATTCCGCAGCAGAGTAAACAGCGTTCACATGACATGAAGCGAAGTCTGAAAGCCGTCCGGTTTTCAGGCTTCGCTTTTTTGGTGATTCGAACCAATTGTCGCTTTTTCATTCCTCATGAAGAGTGCCCGTTTTTATTTTCTGTTTTTCCCATCCTTCCCTGCCCAAAATCCTCTTTTTTATCGTTTGGAAAATCCTTGCTGATGTAACGTGATGACATACGATGACACGCATCGTAAGGTTTGTAAATCAATGAATTAAACGCTATATATTCGCTGTCGAAATGATTTTTTGTTTCACCAATTAAAATTTTCGACACATGAAAAAAAGATTCTTTTCGGCAGCTTTCATGCTGCTTGCGACAGTCGGGGCTTTCGCCCAGGGTAACGGTATCGGCGGCATTACGGAAGCCACCAACATGGTCACTTCCTACTTCGACCCCGGCACCAAGTTGATTTACGCCATCGGAGCCGTCGTCGGCCTGATCGGGGGCGTGAAGGTCTATTCCAAGTTCTCCTCGGGCGACCCTGACACCTCGAAGACCGCCGCGAGCTGGTTCGGCGCATGTATCTTCCTTATCGTGGCCGCTACCATCTTACGCTCATTCTTCCTGTAACATGGCGAAGTATCCGGTCAACAAGGGGATAGGCCGCAGCCCGGAGTTCAAAGGGCTCAAGAGTCAGTACCTGTTCATCTTCGCGGGCGGGCTGCTCGCCCTGTTCGTGGTGTTCGTCATCATGTACATGGTGGGTATCGACCAGTGGGTCTGCATCGGTTTCGGTGTCGTTTCCGCTTCGGTGCTTGTCTGGGCGACATTCCGAATGAACGCGAAGTACGGCGAATGGGGGCTTATGAAACTCCACGCGCTGCGTAGCCATCCCCGCTACATCATCAACCGGAGGAAGTTCCTTCGGTTGATTTCTCCAACCGCAAAAAAAGGAAAAGTATGAGAAATGTAATGAAAACAGCAACGCTGGAAAGCAAATTCCCGTTGCTCTCGGTGGAGCACGGATGCATCGTCAGCAAGGACGCGGACATTACCGTGGCTTACAAGGTGGAGCTGCCTGAACTCTTCACGCTCACGAAGGCGGAATACGAGGCCGTCCACTCGACCTGGGCGAAAGCGGTCAAGGTGCTGCCGAACTACAGCATCGTGCACAAGCAGGACTTCTTTATCGAGGAAAGCTACCGTCCCGACATTTGCAAGGACGACCTGAGTTTTCTCAGCCGCAGCTTCGAGCGGCATTTCAACGAACGCCCGTATTTGCAGCACACCTGCTACCTGTTCCTGACCAAGACGACTAAGGAACGCAACCGCACGACCAGCAGCTTCAACGCCCTCACGCGGAATTTCATCATCCCGAAGGAAATGACGGACAGGGAGACCATCACCCGTTTCATGGAGAGCTGTGAGCAGTTCGAGCGTATCGTCAACGACAGCGGTCTCCTTCGCATGACACGCCTGACGGATGAGGAAATCACGGGAACGGACACCTCTGCGGGAATCATCGAGAAATACTTCTCGCTCTCGCAGGAGGACACCGCCTGCTTGCAGGACCTGTCACTCGGTGCCGGGGAGATGAAGATAGGCGACAACTACCTCTGCCTGCACACCCTTTCCGACCCGGAGGACCTGCCCTCAAACGTGGCTACCGATTGCCGCTACGAACGGTTGTCCACCGACCGGAGCGACTGCCGCCTCTCCTTCGCCGCGCCGATAGGCATCCTGCTCACATGCAACCATGTCGTGAACCAGTACCTCTTCATCGACGATTCGGCGGAGAGCCTGCGCAAGTTCGAGCAGACCGCGAGGAACATGCACTCGCTTTCCCGTTACAGCCGTTCCAACCAGATCAACCGCGAATGGATCGAGGAATACCTGAACGAGGCGCACAGCAAGGGGCTGACTTCTATCCGGGCACACTGCAACGTCATGGCATGGAGCGACGACCGGGAGAAACTCAAACGCATCAAGAACGATGTCGGCAGCCAGCTGGCACTCATGGAGGCGAAGCCGCGCCACAACACGGTAGATGTCCCGACGCTGTTCTGGGCGGCGATACCCGGCAATGCCGGTGATTTCCCGTTCGAGGAGAGTTTCCACACCTTCATCGAGCAGGCGTTGTGCCTGTTCATCGGGGAAACGTCCTACAAGGATTCGCTATCGCCGTTCGGCATCCGCATGGTGGACCGGCTGACGGGCAAGCCCGTTCATCTGGATATTTCCGACCTGCCGATGAAGAACGGTACAATCACGAATAGGAATAAATTTATACTCGGACCCTCCGGTTCGGGCAAGTCTTTCTTCACCAACCACATGGTGCGCCAATATTATGAACAAGGGACCCACGTGCTTTTGGTGGATACCGGAAATTCCTATCAGGGACTGTGCAACCTTATCCACGCGAGGACACACGGCGAGGACGGCATCTACTTTACCTACAAGGAGGAAGACCCGATTGCCTTCAACCCTTTCTACGTGGAGGACGGCGTGTTCGACATCGAGAAAAAGGAATCCATCAAGACGCTCATCCTGACCCTTTGGAAACGTGACGACGAACCGCCCACGAGAGCCGAGGAGGTGGCACTGTCCAATGCCGTGAACCTCTTTTTGGCGAATATCCGCAAGGACAGGAGCATCAAGCCCTCCTTCAATAGTTTTTACGAGTTCATCCGTGACGAGTATCAGGACATCCTGAAGGAAAAGCGCACCCGCGAGAAGGATTTCGATGTATTCAACTTCCTGAACGTGCTTGAACCTTACTACCGGGGCGGCGAGTATGACTACCTTCTGAACAGCGACAAGCAGCTTGATTTACTCGGTAAACGTTTCATTGTATTTGAGTTAGACAATATCAAGGACAACAAGGTACTGTTCCCGATTGTGACCATCATCATCATGGAAACCTTCATCAACAAGATGAGGAAGTTGAAAGGTGTCCGTAAGATGATATTGCTGGAAGAAGCCTGGAAAGCCATCAGCAAGGAGGGCATGGCGGAATATCTGAAGTATCTCTTTAAGACCGTCAGAAAGTTCTTCGGCGAGGCCGTTGTCGTCACGCAGGAGGTCGAGGATATCATTTCGTCTCCTATTGTCAAAAGTACCATCATCAACAACAGCGACTGCAAGATTCTTCTTGACCAGCGCAAATACATGAACAAGTTCGACGAGATACAGGCGTTGCTCGGCCTGACCGACAAGGAGCGTGCGCAGATACTCTCCATCAACATGGCGAACAATCCTTCCAGAAAGTACAAGGAGGTCTGGATTGGTCTGGGAGGTACACAATCGGCGGTATATGCCACAGAAGTTTCACTTGAGGAATATTATTGCTACACGACTGAGGAAACGGAAAAGCTGGAACTGTTCCGTCTTTCCGAAAAGTTAGGTGGCAATATCGAGCTTGCCATCAAGCAGTTGTCGGAGAGCAAACGTGAGAAGAACATCTTATAAACCATCTAAAAATCACAAGTATGTATAGCGATTTGGAATCAGACCAGAGGAAACGCGAGGAAGTCATCTCGTCCCTTTATTGGTCATTGATGCAGAATTGGGACATTCCGAAATCCATTTATGACCATTACGGATTTACAGAGGATTACCGGCTGTTCCATCAACTTGAAGAGTTGGAGCCTGCCGAATACAAGCGGAAAAGAGAAACCGGTGAAGTTCCTGATATTCTGGAAGTGGATGCAAGGCTGACCCGCACAGTCGAAAAGGTCTTTGAGAGTTTGTGCGGTAAACCTCCTGCACCGTATCTCGACAAGATGAACGAGGAACTGGAGAAGTTGGGACAGATTGCCGCCTTGCCGGATTCCGTCCATGACATCCTCCATATCACTCCTGCCTTTCTCGTCAAGTACGGTATAGACAAAAATGCCTCTGCCACGGAACGCTCCTGTCAAGCGGAGAAAGCATATCGGGCACTGGATGCCAGGTTTGTGAAGATGACAGGACGCAGACCGTATGCCGATGAGCTTTTCGCTTCCCTCAGACAAAGGAAGGAAAAGACGCCGGAGGCGAAACGTCCGAAGCAGGTACACAAGCCTATCCTCCGCAACTCGCCGTCCAAAGGGCGAAAGATGGGACTTTGACATTCAACAGAATTTTATTCACCAATTAAAACAGTTACATCATGAAAAAGAAAATTCTCATGCTGTGTATGGGCTGTTTCTTCATCAGCCTTACAGCGAAAGCGCAATGGGTCGTGAGCGATCCCGGCAATCTTGCCCAGGGTATCATCAATGCCGCCAAGAATATCGTTCACACGTCTTCCACCGCGAGCAACATGCTCAACAATTTTCAGGAGACAGTGAAGATTTATAAACAGGGCAAGGAGTATTACGATGGACTCCGCAAGATCAAGAACCTTGTCCGCGATGCACGTAAGGTGCAGCAGACCATCCTCATGGTCGGCGACATCACGGATATCTACGTGAACAGTTTCGAGCGTATGCTCAGCGACCCTTATTTCACGCCGGAAGAGCTGAGTGCCATTGCAATCGGTTACACGAAGTTGCTGGAAGAGAGCGCACACCTGCTGAACGACCTGAAAACGGTGGTCAACGAGAACGGACTTTCGATGAACGACAAGGAGCGGATGGATATCATCGACCGCTGCTACACCGATATGCTGCAATATCGCAGCCTGGTGCAATATTACACCAACAAGAACATCGGCGTTTCCTACCTGCGTGCCAAGAAACGGAACGACCTGGACCGTGTGATGGCCCTTTACGGCTCACCGAATGAACGTTACTGGTAATCCCTAATCCGATTCACTTATGGTATTGTTGGCAATAAATTTCGACAACCTGCATCAGATCCTGCAAAACCTCTACACGGATATGATGCCGCTCTGCTCGCAGATGACGGGTGTGGCGAAAGGACTCGCGGGGCTTGGCGCCCTGTTTTACGTGGCCTACCGGGTATGGCAGTCTCTGGCAAGGGCGGAGCCCGTGGATGTCTTTCCCCTTCTCCGTCCGTTTGCGTTGGGGTTATGTATCATGTTTTTCCCGACCATCGTGCTGGGCACGCTGAACAGTGTCATGTCGCCTATCGTGAAAGGTACACATTCAATACTGGAGGCACAGACCTTCGACATGAACGAGTACCGTGCGCAGAAGGACAGGCTGGAGTTCGAGGCGATGAAGCGCAATCCCGAGACGGCCTATCTGGTCGACAAGGAGTCTTTCGACAACAAACTGGACGAATTGGGGGTTATGGACGCGATAGAGGCCTGCGGGATGTATGTAGACCGGGCAATGTACAACATGAAGAAGGCGGTTCAGAATTTCTTCCGCGAACTGCTGGAACTCATGTTCAACGCGGCCGCCCTTGTCATCGACACGCTGCGGACGTTCTTCCTGATTGTGCTTTCGATACTGGGACCGATTTCGTTCGCCCTGTCCTGCTGGGACGGTTTCCAGGCCTCGCTCAGCCAATGGTTCGTCCGTTATATCAGCATTTACCTGTGGCTCCCGGTGAGTGACCTCTTCAGCAGTGTGCTGGCACGGATACAGGTGTTGATGCTCCGGCAGGACATCGAACAGCTTTCCGACCCGAACTTCATCCCGGACGGCTCCAACGGGGTTTACATCACTTTTCTGATTATCGGTATCATCGGGTATTTCACCATCCCAACAGTGGCCAACTGGATTATCCAGGCAGGAGGCGGTGCAGGCAATTACGGCAAGAACGTGACCCAGACGGCATCCAAGACCGGTTCCGTGGTGGCAGGAGCCGGCGGTGCGGCGGTAGGCAACATCGCAGGAAGGCTCATCAAATAGTAATAACCATCTTAAAACGACATTGGAATGGAATTCAAATCATTAAAAAACATCGAGACCAGTTTCAGGCATTTGCGTCTGTTCGGTATCGTCTATCTCTGCGCGTGTACCCTGCTTGTGGGATATTCGGTGTGGAAGGCATACGGCTTTGCCGAGGCGCAGAGGCAGAAAATCTATGTGCTGGACGAGGGGAAGTCGCTCATGCTCGCCCTCTCGCAGGACCTGGAGCAGAACCGTCCCGTGGAGGCGAGGGAGCATGTCAGACGCTTCCATGAGCTATTTTTCTCGCTGGCTCCTGACAAGAGTGCGATAGAGGGCAATATCCAGCGTGCCATGTTCCTGAGCGACCGCTCTGCCTATGCCCATTACCGGGATCTGGCGGAACAGGGCTACTACAACCGGATCATCTCCGGCAACATGAGCCAGCGCATCGGGATTGACAGCGTGAAATGCGACTTCAACAGCTACCCGTATGAGGTAGTGACGTATGCCCGCCTTTCCATCATCCGGGAGAAGAGCGTGACGGAGCGCAGCCTCGTCACGCGGGGCAGGCTGCTCAATTCCACCCGCAGCGACAACAATCCGCACGGCTTCATCCTCGAAGCCTTCCGTGTGGTGGAAAACAGGGACATCAGAGTATATGACCGTTAAATTTTGAATGTATGAAAAAGATGCTTGTAAAAATCAGGGACTTGGCCGAAGAAAAACTGCGCGCTGCCTGCGCCGGGTTGAGTCCTGAAAAGAGAGTGATAACCATCGTCGTGCTGACCGTCCTGTTCGCGCTTGGGAATTTCTACATGATTTTCCGCGCCATATACGACATTGGACGGGAGGATGCCAAACGTGAGGTCATCGAGATAACCCCGCTGGATATCCCGGACTTTATTCAGGCGGACACCCTTACGGACAGTAAAATCCGCGAGATGGAAGAGTTTTTTAACCAGTTCAACAAAGAAGACAATGAGTAACGATGCAAACAAATTGAGACAGAGGCAGGAAATCAGGAAATACCTGGTCTTTGCCGGAATGTTCCTCCTGTTTGTCGGCTGCATGTGGCTGATTTTCGCGCCGTCCAAGGAGGAACGGCAGAGGGAGGAAAGGAATGCCGGTTTCAATTCCGAACTGCCCGACCCGAGAGGGGCAGGTATCGAGGCGGACAAGATTGCCGCCTACGAGCAGGCGGACATGAAACGCAGGCAGGAAGAGAAGATGCGCACGCTGGAGGATTTTTCCGCGCTTGCCGATGAAAACAGGCAGAATGAAACAAGCAGTCCTGTCGTGGAAATACCGCAGGAGCGGGAATCCGAAAGTGCATCATCCTATCGTGGCAGTGGAAACCGCAGGAATGGGGCCATATCTTCGTCCACATCCGCCTATAACGATATTAACGCCACGCTCGGCAGTTTCTATGAGGCACCGAGAGAAGACCCCGAAAAGGAGGCATTGAAAGCCGAGGTGGAGCAGTTGAAGCAGGCTGCCGCGGTACAGCAACCCGCACAGATGACCTACGAGGAGCAGGTAGCATTGCTGGAAAAATCTTACGAACTGGCCGCCAAATATACGCCGGGCAAGGATGGCGCAGGTACGGAAAAACGGGAAGAAACCGAACCTGCCGCCAACGGCAGGAAGGCAAGAGCCGTTCCCGTGGGACAGGTCTCCACACCGGTGGTGTCATCGCTTCCGCAACCCGTCAGTGATTCCGTACTGTTGGCACGGATGGCACAGACCGGATATGCTGGATTCCATACCGCCGTGGGAAAGACGGCTGACGGGCATACGAGGAATACCATCCGTGCCTGCGTGCATGGTGACCAGACCATAAGAAGCGGGCAGAGCGTTAGGTTAAGGCTTTTGGAACCGATGCGTGTCGGCAGGTATGTCCTTCCACGCAACTCCCTTGTCACGGGCGAGGGGCGCATACAAGGCGAAAGGCTCGGCATTGGAATCATACAGGTGGAGCACGACGGCATCATCATTCCCGTGGAGCTTGCCGTGTATGACAATGACGGACAGGAGGGCATCTTCATTCCCGGCTCGATGGAAGCGAATGCCGCCAAGGAGGTAGCGGCCAACTTGGGACAAAACCTTGGCACGAGCATATCCATCACCAACCAGTCAGCCGGAGACCAGCTGCTCTCCGAACTCGGCAGGGGTGCCATACAGGGAGTGTCGCAATACATATCCCGGAAGATGCGGGAGGAAAAAGTACACCTCAAATCCGGTTATACCCTGATGCTTTACCAGAACGATAATCAATAACCCATTAAAATTCACAAAGTATGAAAAAGATTTTTGTAATGTTTGCCCTCATGACGGGCGCAGTGAGTGCTTTTGCACAGAATGCAGCCGATTCTATATCGGCAGAAACAGGCAGAGTCACAATGACCAGGGAACTCTATCCCGGGCAGGAGGATGGCGACCTCTACCACGGTCTGACCCGGAAGCTCACCTTTGACAGGATGGTTCCCCCGTATGGGCTGGAAGTGACCTACGACAAGACCACGCACATCATTTTCCCCTCCGCCGTCCGCTATGTGGACCTCGGTTCCCCGAATCTTGTGGCGGGAAAGGCCGACGGTGCGGAGAATGTTATCCGCGTAAAGGCGGTGGTCAGAAATTTCCGTGACGAGACGAACATGTCGGTCATCACCGAAAGCGGCAGTTTCTACACGTTCAATGTCAAGTATGCGGACGAGCCGTTGTTGCTGAACATCGAGATGAAGGACTTCATCCATGACGGCAGCAAGGTGAACCGTCCGAACAACGCGCTTGACATATATCTAAAGGAACTGGGCAGTGAATCCCCCAAACTCGTGCAACTGATCAACAAGAGTATCCACAAAGAGAACAAACGCCATGTCAAGCACATCGGTAGCAAGGCTTTCGGCATCCAGTACCTCCTGCGCGGTATTTATACCCATAACGGGCTGCTCTATTTCCACACGCAGGTACGCAACCAGTCGAATGTGCCTTTCGAGGTGGATTTCGTGACGTTCAAGATTGTGGATAAGAAGGTAATGAAGCGTACAGCCATCCAGGAGCAGATTGTTTTTCCTCTCAGAGCCTATAACTATGCCACTTTGGTAGCTGGAAATAAGGACGAACGTACCATGTTCACTTTTGACAAGTTCACCATCCCTGCCGGTAAGGTGCTGGTCGTGGAACTGAACGAGAAAAGCGGCGGGCGTCACCAGTCGTTCACCGTGGAGAGCGAGGACATCGTGAGAGCCAAAGTGATCAACGAACTTAAAGTGAAGTAGCCATGCGTAAGGTCATCTATATGTTAGTAGCGGTCGTATCGCTTGCCCTGTTTTCAGGGCAGGCATACGCCCAACGCTGTCTCCCCGGCATGAAAGGCGTGGAGCTGCGGGGCGGATTTGCGGAAGGCTCGAAATCACCCTTGAACCATTATGCGGGATTCGCGGTATCGGGATATACCAAGAAAGCCAACCGCTGGATTGTCGGTGCGGAATACCTGTTGAAGAATTACGAGTACCGTAACGTGTCCGTTCCTCGTGCGCAGTTCACTGCCGAGGGTGGGTACTATCTGAAATTCCTGTCCGACCCTTCCAAAACACTGTTCCTTTCCATCGGCGGCTCGGCTTTGGCCGGTTACGAAACCGTGAATTGGGGGAATAAGATGTTGTATGACGGCTCGAAGTTGCTCGCCAAGGATGCCTTTATCTATGGCGGGGCGATAACACTGGAGCTTGAAACCTATGTCACGGACCGTATCGTGCTGCTTGCCAGCGTCCGGGAACGCGCCATGTGGGGAGGTTCATTATCCGTGTTCACTATGCAATTCGGGCTGGGCGTGAAATTTATCATCAATTAAAACATCACGGCTTATGAATATAGAAGATATAAGGAAGATTCCCATTACGGATTTTCTGGCACGGATGGGACATGAGCCGACGGCCCGGAAAGGGAATGAATGGTGGTATTCCGCCCCTTATCGGGAAGAACGGACACCGTCGTTCAGGGTGAATATTCTAAAGAATGTGTGGCAGGACTTCGGCATCGGGCGTGGCGGGGATATATTCTCGCTTGCAGGAGAAATCATTGGCAGCGGTGATTTCAAGTCGCAGGCTAAATTCATTTCGGAATCATTGGGTGGTATTGTTCCGGAAATAGTTTTCCGTCCGAAAGAAAAATGTTTCGACACCACACCTGGTGAAGAGAATTGCTTCGTGAATGTACGCATTGAGCCATTGAACAACAAAATCCTGCTCAATTATCTGAAAGAGCGTGGCATTTGCAGCGATGTGGCATTGCCGAACTGTGAGGAAGTCAGATATACCTTGCATGGCAAGCGGTACTTCTCCATCGGATTCAGGAACATCAGCGGTGGGTATGAGTTGCGCAGCCGCCTGTTCAAGGGCAGTATGTCGCCGAAGGACATATCGCTCATCGACAACGGTTCGGACACCTGTAACATTTTCGAGGGGTTCATTGACTATCTCTCATGGATGGTGCTCGGCCTGGGATGCGGCGATGACTACCTCGTGCTGAACTCGGTGGCTTTATTGGAACGCTCGTATGGTTTCCTTGACAAGTACGACCGGGTCAATTGTTACCTGGACCGTGACGAAGCGGGGCGAAGGACACTGGAAGCCCTCCGCAAACGCTACGGCAACAAGATAGAGGACTGTTCTTCCCTGTACAAGGGATTCAAGGATTTGAACGAATACCTGCAATATTGGGAAGGAATTATTGAACAATAGAAAAACCATTAAAATGACAATGAACATGAAAAAGAAAAATAAGATGAACGCGTTTGCCGCTATCTTTTCGGCAATGCTTGCGACTGTAGTAGCAATAGCCCTGGTATCCTGTGACAATGATTTGGATGTGCAGCAGGGATATCCCTTCACAGTGGAGACGATGCCAGTACCCAAACGTATCGTGAAAGGCGAGACCGTGGAAATACGGTGCGAACTCAAGCGTGAGGGCCGGTTCTCCGATGCACGGTACACCGTCCGTTATTTCCAGCCTGACGGCAAAGGCTCGCTCCGCATGGACGACGGGATGGTGTTGCTGCCCAACGACCGTTATCCGCTTGACAGGGAGGTGTTCCGGCTGTACTACACTTCCGAGTGTGAGGACCAACAGAGTATTGACATATATTTCGAGGACAACAGTGCCCCTGCACAATTATTCCTGCTTAGTTTTGATTTCAACAACGAGAAAAAGGATGACGCAGAAGATGATACGGGAGGAACCGGCAGAATTCCCCGAACCGGTGGGGAACTTGTGAAAAATCATTTGGTGAACATTGAAACGGTTACGGTATGCGAGTGATTGTAGCGGCTATATGCCTGATTCTAACCTGTAACTGTCTGGCGGCTCATCCACGGGGAGGCGGTGGCTCGCCTCCCACTGCCACGGAAATCCCGGATTCGCTTTTCGAGCAGGCCATCGCCTGCATCAAGCGGTTCGAGGGTTGGCATGGAAAACATCTGCCTTATGTGGGCTGGGGTCACAAACTTTTGCCGGGAGAAACGTTCAGACCGGATATGAGCAAGGCACAGGCGGATTCATTGCTCAGAGCGGATTTGAGGAAACTGTGCAGGATGTGCAGCCGTTTCGGAAAGGATGCCCTTTTAGTCGCCACCTTGTCTTATAATGTGGGATATTACCGTGTGGTCGGCTATGGCAAGATACCCAAGAGCAGGCTTATTCAAAAGTTGGAAGCCGGGGACAGGGACATTTACAACGAGTATGTCTCATTCCGGTGCTACAAGGGGAAAGTGGTACCGAGCATTGAACGGAGAAGAAAAGTGGAATATATGCTACTGTTTAAGAAGTAAAAAAGAAGAGGGAGAATCATTCGGCATCAGACCGCCAGGTTCTCCCTCTTTTGTGATTTCAATGGAATCCATCCGTTCAGCCTACCGGTATGGCGTCCATGATTTCCGCTTCTTCTGGCAGGCGTGACAGCAATAGCTCCGCCATCGCCCCGTTCTGCGGAATCAAAGCCGGAAAGTCCGTCTTACCAGGTTTGTATATCTCCGTAGCGACATTGTAAAGATCCCAGGCGGTAATCTGTCCCTTTGTCATTACCAGCTTCAGCACCTCTTCCGTGAATACCGATATCTGCCCCTGATTCAAGGGATAGGTCTCCACGGTGGAGGAAAGGTTCTTGTCCGCGCTGTCGTGGGAAACACGCAATGCCGTCAACAGTCCTATATACATATATATTTCTTCCAAAGGGATAACTCTGCGTTTCAATCTCTGTATCCGTTCGATGTCCTCGTTCATGTTCACCTCGAAGTTTGCCATCCAGCCATCCACGGTGTCGAACAACTCTTCTGTAGTCACCTTTTTCTTTCCATAATTACATACGCTTCTTTCCGGAGAAAGGATGCACTGGTTATGGCAGATTTTCACACAAGGGCCTATGGCCGCCTGTACCCCGTCCTGGTGGTAGGCTACGACAAGCGTGGTCGTCAGCTCGTCGGTTTCCCAGTCCTTGATGCGGATGGTGGTGAAGATACGGCGGAGTATATGCGCTTCCACCGCCTTTTCCCCGTGGATTTGTTCCACTTGCGGGAGTATGCTCACGCCGGGTTGTGTCTTGTTCCTGTTTTGTGCGGCGAAGATTTCCTCCACCTCGTAGTCAAGGTTGTGCTTTTCACAGATATCCATCATGCGCTGGATGACCTGGTAATGGTAGATGCCCTGTACCGGATTGTTGTAAATGTCATTCTCCTTGTAGGTACGCTGTAATGTCTCGAAGTCCATCACTTCGATTCCGTTCTGCTGGAAATCAAACTGCTGTTGTCTTTCCAATACTGCCAGATTTGCCATAATCTTGAAGTTTATTAAGTTAATACTATGTTGATGTTACTTTTCCTTTTGTTCCGGTCAGGTATGTATCTGCCATCCGTGGAACGGTTCCAGTGTGACGGCAAAAGACCTGTCCGGTATTCCGTGATAAAGCAGGCCTCCCACGATGCCGGTTCTTCCATCGGGATAGCGTTGCGTGAAGCCGAACGAATACGGGGCATGGTCGTAGTAGAGCGATATTTCATTGGGATGGTCGGGATTCTTCTCCCAGCTTTCCAGCCTGTCCAGGCACTTCTGGAACGAGGTGTCGCCGATGGACTCGGCATAGCGCTTTACATTCTCGAAATGTTCTTCATTCAGGATTTTCATGACTTTTGCATTTTATCTGTTAAACACGTCCGGCTCCGGGAGCCGGTATTTTTATTTCTCGCCTGCCTGACTGTCCCGTGTCCGCATCCGGCAAGGTTTGGCGAAAGAAAATACCGCAGCAGCGGCGAGGATGATTTTCTTTCAGCCAACCCCGAAGGGACCTGACCTTGCAGGATACACAGGACACGGGGCTACCTTTGCAGGGTGGGAAATAAAATAATAGCCCCGTTGTTGCCTGTTTTGTCAGATACGATTCAATTTTTGCATGGATTCCATCTCAGAACGGATTTCATGTTCCAATGCCGTGTATTTTTCCTTTTTCATACGCAGTTTTTCACGAAACCCTACCAGCTGTTCATCTGTATTTTCATCAAAGAACAGGTTGTTTGTACGCTGGTATTGGATATACTCACGTTCTTTACGCTCCGCGATGGAGATTTGGGCTTTGGCTGCTGACAGTCTTGACAGTGAGGAGTTGAAATTGGTACGCAGTCCGGTACGTCTGTCATAATAGCTGTAATAGGTATTGATTTGCCTTTTGGGGTACAGGCATTGCAACCGGGCTTCACGCCAGCGGACTACCCAACGGTAACGCTTGTGCAGTTCCCTCGGAAGGTCATACGAATGAAGCCGGATTGGATTGCCGGCTTCATCCTTGCATTCGATGGAAATGAATACCCAGCGTTCAACCCGCAGTTCACGCTCGGCACGTGCCAGTTCCCTGGCATATTCCATCCAGTCGTCCATTCGTTCCTGTGCCATATCGAGAAAGGTCAGCTTTCGGTAATTGTTTCCAGAAATGTCAGGTAAGCGGCAATAGCCTTGTGGCAGCCGGAAAAATCAGGCGTGCGACAACCGCGTTTCTTGTAGAAACGAATGCTCCCGGACTTATTCAACCCGCATACATGACGGTTCAATGTCCCTTTGGTCCGTATATGGATTTCAAAGCCGTCCCGTTTGGTTATTTCAAGGAACATATTTGCCGGGATGTATTCCCCGTTCAGAAACTTTTGTTTCTCCTCGTCAAGTTCCTGTTGCCACTTCGCTTCCTCCAGCCTGCGTTTCTCCTCTTCCTGTTCTTTTTGCTCCTGCCGTCTTTGTTCCTGTTTCTTCCGGTACGCTTCACGGGCTTGCAGCAAAGGAACTGTGTCAAGTCCGAGTTCTTCAAAAACACGGATCGACAAAAGGGAGACATGGTTCCCGTTTTCCGCATCCTGAAGCATATTCGCAATCCAGTTTTTGCAATACTTGACAAGTTTTTCTTTTTGTTCCTCCCTTCCAAGCATTTCCCTGGAATACTGCCCGCAAGAGAAATAGATGTTTTCAACCTTGCAGACCACATGGAAATAATCATAGTTTTCATTCCCGTATTCGTTCTTGTCCGATAACGAGAGATAGATGTTTTCCGCATACGCTTCCAGTTCCATGTACGGAGCCACGACGGTATTTCCGTCAAACTTGTATTTCAATACTTTCGCTTTCATGATTCATTCTTGTTTTGACATTTCGAGTTGTCTCAGTTGGTTTGTATTCGCCTTGCCTGCCATGCCTGATGTGCAATAATGACCTCTTCGCGTTCTTGTTCCAGCAAAGTCTTCGTCTCCGGGGTATATCCGAGGAATTGGATGTATCCGCCATTATACCCTGTGAGTCTGCACCGCATTCCGGCCTGTTCTAATTTGTCAATCCGCTTTTGCGCGGTTTTGGCACTTGAATACTCTTTCGGCCAGAAATAATGCTCGCCTTGTGAGCCGTAATGGTCTTCCCCGAGTATCATCTCGCCGATATGCCTCCTGTGTTCGATGAAACCGAACCGTGCCGTACCCAATGCCTGCCGCAGGGCCTTGTGCGCCGTACCTTCGGGGTGCTTGAACACTTCCTGCTTCTCCTTTCCCTTGCAGGCGAGTTTCGGCAATTCCACCTTGTAAGGTTTCCGGTAGCTGCCTATGCCCAATGTCAGGTAGAAATTGGTGTGGAAATAGTCCGTCATGGCATTGCTGTCATCGAAGTTGTACGACATGACAAAGTCGCAGACATTCATCATCACCTCCTTCGCACGGTCTGTAAGGTCAGGATTCCACTCTATGTTGTAGTGGTTGATGGTGTCCTGCACCTTGCCGGATTCCTTGGTGAACGCCTCGAAGTCCGCGCTCATCAGCTTGATGTAAATGGAATTGTAATTCTCCCGTCTGACGGAGAACCTGTATCTGGGATAGGTTTCCTTGAGCCAGGTCCGCACCAGTTCCACAATCTCGGGAGCGTGCTGTCCCTTGTAATTGCGGCCTTTCCACCGGTATTCGTTATATACATACTCGGCATATTCCTTTGCCGTGGCCCCGGAATAGTCATATTCGTAGCCGGTGGTGTCAGCGGACATATTAGTGGAGTCCTTCCACACGTCATAAAGTTTTTCAAACTCGACGTTCACCTGCTGCATGACGGCAGTGTCACCACCCTTGTCCGGGTGGTGCTGCAATGCCAGACGGCGGTACTCTTTCTTCAAGTCCGCCAGACTGTGTATGTTCTGAAAATAAGTCATAACCGTAAGTTTTTATGCCCCTGCAAGGCGATTGATAAAATATTCCTGATAGTCGAGGTCGAGACCGAGATTGCTGCAAGCGAGTTCAATGTCGCCTTCCCTCAAATCATCCACATCCTGTAATTCGTGCAGGTATTGAAGTTCGGAATCCAGATACTCCTGCGCTTCTGTCTTGTCGCAACTGCATGAGTTGCAGATTAAGTCAATGATATTTTCTCCCATATTATTCATTGTTAGAGGTATGTTTGTTATAGACATTTCGCTTTCCGTCGTAATCCAGATTATACCACCATTTATCGGTAGCACCGGCAAATGTCTGTGAACTATTGTTGGAAAGATAATCCGTTTCTTTCAGTCCTGTAATGCCTTCCAAAGTCCTGATGTCATTGCCGGTCCACCAACTTTGCATTATCTGCTTGAATTCTTCCAACGAACAGAAGTCAACATTCTCCTCACATTCTTCACACCATTTGCCATCACAATCATGTGCCGTATCGCAGATATACATTTCTGTATTCGCATCTATCCAGGCCTGTTGCCATATCCGCAATCTTGGCTGCAGGAACCAGAAAGTCCATCTTCTCAGAGATTGTGGTTGATACCTTATGGTCATTGATGGAAATGGAACGAGAGGTCTGCTTTGCCTTTCCGAACACATCATTCTGTGCCACTCCAGCGTCTCCTTGTTACGTGCCGCACCCATGAAGATATTTCCGCATGTTGTGATAATCTTCTGCATACCTACTTTGCCGTAGTCAGCCTCCAGTTGAGGAAGTTCCTGGAAACCTAAAGTCACGGCTACTTTGTTGGAACGTGCCGTACCGATAAGACGGTCTATCTTGTGAAAGTACAGTGTCGGAAGCTCGTCCACGATGATGCTCACCGGGATATTACCCTTAGAGTTCACCCTTGTAATCAGACGGTTCAGTACAAGGGCATTGAGCGAGCCGATAACCTGTTCCTTTTCCGGGTCATTGGCAATCACCAGATAGCTCGGATTTGCCCTGTCAGAAATCTTCAGGTCAAAATCATCCCCGGTGAATACCCAGTATGCTTCCGGAGAAACAAGTCGTGCAGCGTTCACACGAAGCGTACCGACCATACCTTCCAGCTGGTCATTGGCCTTGTTTTCGTAAGCACTCTTGAACGGAGCCATCAGTGAGGCAATCCTGTCATCCTGCATCAGGATATTGAATACCTGGTCATACGGCCTACCGAGGAATGAAAGCACATGCGGCATGTCGGAGAACTCACCGGTTATAGTATCCGGTTCCACCTCATTGCCATGCTCGTCCTCATACCAGCACCTCTGAATCAGAATTTTCCTGCCGGTCCGGTCCTTATAGCTGTATCCGTTCAGGTCTACAAACATACGGTCCTCGTCAGTCGATACATCATTGCCTTTCTCATCCACGAAATCAAGCACCACATTGCCGTCCTTGTCTATGGCATTGAAGTCATCCCAGTTGCGTATGACAATCTCCAGTTTCTTTCCCTCCAGTGATATGAAGCGTCTGAGCTTCTTTCCGTTCCTGAATCCGACCGGATGGAAGTTCACAAAGAAATAGATGATGGCAGCCAGGAAGTTTTCCGCAGAGTTGGTGAAGAATGCTTCCGAGCCACCCTTTTTCTCTCCACCTCCCTTGTTGAGAGGGCCAAAAGAGTAGCCGCCGTTTCAGAAGCGGCAGCCAGATCCGGAATATATTTCCGCTGTATCGGATTGATACGGTTGGAATATTCCACATCGGTAAAGTTGATGGTACGGAATCCGCAGTTCTGAGGCAGTTTACCGGCTTTCCTGTTCTTGCAGTACTGGTAGAAAAGTGTCTTGGCCAGTGTGGGGTACTTGAAATCATATACCATCATGGCAAAACCCTTTGCCGAATGCTGCCTGATGAACGGGTCAATGATACCGAAAGACTTACCCGAACCCGGTGTACCCAGTACAATCGTGCCACGGAAAGGATTGATGATATTGATCCATCCTTTGTGCATCTTCTTTTTCCAGTAGTATATCATCGGAATGTTCACCGAATAATCATTGCTGACCAGCGTTTCCGACTGCTGGAACGATTCGTTCTCAAAGTTGAAACGGTCCTCACCAACCTTGTAGTTGTAATACTTGGCAATACCGTCCAGTCCCTGATGCACCAGCATGGTACCCACTACGGAACAGACCGCATACAGAAGACGGTTGGCAGGAAATCCCAGCCAGCTGAATCCGAAACTCATGCCATGGAATACAAAACATAGCCCCACAAGTGTCAGACCGGCCAGTACAGGATAGATGACCATTGTCCTTACATTGAACTTCAGTGACTTTTCAGCCTTTGTGCCGATACAGACAATACAGATGCATACCAGTTCAGCAACCTTACAGCTAGAAACTGAGTTGAATATCCTGAACCGTGCCAGCAGGTCGAGTACGAACTGCGTAACCCTGTTGTCTGCCGTAACAGGCAGGTTCATGATGATTTCAACAATCAGAAATATATAGATGCAGCTCCTGAAGTAGTTGTACATCTGCTGCTGTTCCCTTGTTTCTTCAAACGCCATACGCTCTAACTGTATATGAATTTACTAAAATGGAACCTTTATACCCAACAGCAGACCGTTACGGAATGTATCCCCATGCAGGAAGTTCACATTATTCTTCTGTATTATAGAGAACTCCAGTCCGCTGCGGAACACATAGCTGTATTCAAATCCTGCCTCCAGTCCGAAGAAGAACTTCTTCTGTACCGCGCCGAACTGAGGCCCCAGACGAAGGCGTATCATGCCGTTCTTGTAACGTGCCAGACGGTACTTATAGACCATACCGCCATCCCAAAAATATCCTTTCCAGAAATTGTGACATACCGGCTTCTGCCAGTGATTCCCGACCTCACCATATACTTCGACCGCATTTCCGTATGAAAGCGGATACTCATAACCTAAAGTGGCATTCAGCGTACTTGGAAAAAGGAATCCGGCATTGACGGAAACCTTTCCGGTCTGTGCCGATGCACCGATGAATGCAACCGAGCAAAACAGAATGAACAGAATCTTCTTCATGGCCTATCTTTTTATGGAATGATCAATATAATGGTAGGGGTAATAGTCGGCACCGTCCAAAATATCAGAGTCGAATCCGTCCGCATTGAGAATGTCCTCATACTCGATGGTAAGTACCACCACACGTCCGCTTATCTGGTTCTCGGAAATCTCCAGACGGAGCACCTTCTCTTCAGGGAAAGTCAGCTTCGGAAGCACGAGCACGTTCCTGTAGCTCTTCTTGAACTTACGTGTGCTGTTCATGGAGAATACAGGAGTAAGCTCTATGGTCTGTGAATTGGTTGCCTTTGTTTCCTTTTTGTCAGTAAGTTTTACCCTGATTTCCTCTATATCGTATGCAATCCTGGTCTTGTTCTTTAGCGTATAGTCCAGAAAGAAATAGTCACCGATGGAATAGATATTGTTGATATATGCCCTGATTCCGTTTTTGTTTGAAACAATCTGGTTGAACTTTCTCCTGCTTCCATAAACAGCCCAGGCATATCGTGCAATCTCAGCCATCGGCATGGAAACATCCGGATTGATATAGGACTGCGTATCATTGTAGGACACACTGTAAATGGTAGAAGCATATTCCGGTGATTCAGTATAGAGGATGTCATACTGTGCGATATGACGCTCACCGATAATGGTGAGTGTACCAAGAAGTTCATTTTCACTGTAACCTTCAGATGATGATATGGAATCATTCTCCATATAAGGCTTTATACGGACAATGTTGTCTGTACACTGGTTACCAATAATCTTAGTTGTGGAAATGTCCACCATCTTGATGTACTCAGGCATGACAATGTGTGTGGTCACTTCCCTGTTGATGTATATCTTCTCGTTGGCCGACAGATGTACGGCTATACCTGTGATAAGGCATATTATCAGAATAATTCTGGTTTTCATATTTTGAATCGTTATATTATTAAAAAATCATATTTAAACAACTGTTAGCGTGCATCCTCTGAGTTTATCAGGTAAACAATGGTATTGTACTTGATTTTCGCCTTGTTCTTTCTGATATTGGAAGATATTGCAGAGGTAGCAGAGTTGTACATATTCTGCAGTGACTGAAGGGCAATGGCCTCCGTAGAAATCCCGGTACCGTAACCGTCAGTGGATTCAAAGCTGATGTTCTGCTGTACCGTGTTGGAACCGGCATCCTTCATGAAATCACGGAATGCAGATTCAGGAACATAGAAACCTTCCATACCGTCATTATCAAAGACAGACAGCTTGACCTTGATGAACCTGTCACCGATAAGGATACTGGTTATGGAAGCCCTTACACGCTGCTGTCCGAACCCCGTTACCGTACCATAGAGATAAGTTCCCTTTTTCAGCCTTGTACCGCTTACCGTCACATCATCCAGCAGCTTGAAACGGAGACGAGTACCTTCATGTGCCTTTGTAGTCTGGTCAATCATGGCACGTATCAGCTTGTTCTCGGCAAATTCATCCGGAGCAGTAACCGTATTGAACCTGTCGGCATTGGTGTTGTCAGACTTGATTACCAGACTTGGACGGTTACGTTCCATTTCCTCCTGTCGAACTTTAGCTATTGAATCCGCCCTTTGCTTTCTTTTCGCTTCCTCAGCTTCAGGGTCTTTGATGCCCAGCCCGCTTTCGATGGCCTTCTGCCTTTCATAGCTCCTTCGCTGTATCTCTTCAAGGTCACGTGCGAACTCGTCCTGCGAGGAATAGCCCGTATCTCCGTAACCCGTTTCACTGTTTCCTGAAGTACCGTTACCGTAAGCATATGAATTGATATGCTTCCTGGATTCTGCAAGTGAACGCTCCAGCTCTTCAAGTTCCTTCTGCTGCCTCTGCCTTTCAGCTTCAGCTGCATCCAGACGGTTCAGTTCCTCCTCGCTGTATCCGTGTTCCAGTTCCTCCTTCTTCTGCTCTTCCTCACCTATACCGCTGACGGCAGTAAAGGCATCCTCGTCACCGAAACGTCTTGACATCTCATACATCTTGTCCCCGGCTTCAGGGGCATTGGCCTGCGGCAGTTCCATGTTGATACGGTCGGTAGCTACCGTTCCTGCAGTCTCCTCACCGCCGGAGAAGGTCTGCATCACAAAGTATACCAGTGCGCACAGCGGAACGAATATGACCAGCGGAAAGATATACTTGGGCTGTTTGAAATTAATCTTAATCATGGGTTATCATTGTTTTTAATGGATTTGACTATATTTTCCAACTGCCGGTATTTGAGGATGATCCTCATGGAATCCTCACGGCTCTTTACAGGTATGGCAATCATGGAGTCCAGTTCATGACGCAGTAACTGTCCCTTCACCGTCATGTCCGTCAATACACTGCGGTGAATGTCCTTGTTTGCCTGGATGGTACGGAATCCCTGAAACACCGGTTCCATTGCGGCTATCGAACTGACATCCGGCTCACTCTGTTTCCCGTTGCCGGAATCTATGGCAACGGTACTGACAAGTAACAGAAGCAGTGTCCCTGTTACACCTGCGAATGTCGTTTTCGGATGTTTAGCCGCCCATCTGTTGGCCAGTCTGATTCTTGCGGCCAGACGGTATCTTGTACCGATGACACCCAGCCTTGGCTGCAACCACGACCTGACAAGCAGATGCGTTTTCAGACGGCTTTCCTGTATCTTTTTTCTGAATGATTTCATATTATCAGTATATCAATAGTCCAAATCCCTGTTTTCAAGAGTCCTCCAGCCGGTAATGAGCAGACCGTGCGGATTGTTCCTTGTCCTCGGTACGGACTCTATGTATCCGGTTGTCACCATCGAGCGTCTGATGTCCCTGGTCCTGCGTTTGATAAGCTGCGTACCGTAGTAGGTAAACTTCCGTTCATGTTCGTCAAACTGAATGGAGTCACACATGATGGTACAGACAGCCGAAGAGGAAATGATGTCCGAGTAGAAACCGTTCTCGTCCATGGCCTGTTTCTGTTTCAGTGCAGTCCCGTCAGCCATATACATTGCTTTCCCTACCGTCCATTTGATATAGTCGTTGTCGGGCGGCAGGTTGAAGAAATACTGGTGGAACAGCTGTATGTGCGCCTTGGCCTCCATGGTAAAGTTGGCTTCCAGTCGTGCACGCTCGGCAAGAAACGGAATGTCTCCGTCAAGTACATAAATCTGCTGCCTTTCCTCATTGACCAAAGAAATGCAGCACCAGACCGTAAAGGCACAGATGACGGTGCAGCCTCCGATTACCGCAAATACCGTCATCATGGCCAGTCTGGTTTTCTGTGCAAGGGATTCAATAAGCATATTGTAAAAAGATTTGAAGTTATTTGACTAATGATTTGACAGCCGAACCGGCTCCCTTCATGGTTGAACCTGCCGCACCTCCGGCCATAGCACCTGCAGCCGAAGTGATGCCCATTGCAGCCGAACCGGCAACGGAACCTGTACCCGAACTTACACCTCCCGGAATCAGCCATGAAGCCACTTCAGGAACGAAGCGTATGATATAGGCACCCACGAGCATACCCATGGCATACATACAGTTAGAGCCTATTCCCTGCAGTCCCAGTGCGCCAATCTGTTCCCATGAGTTTACCGAGCCATGAAGCAGATGGTCGTATGCCACCAGATCCTGCTGCAGGTTATAAAGAAGGATGAAGTCTATATAATAGATGCACATATAGGTCACAAATCCCCATAACGAGAGGGAAAGGAACTTGGACATCCACTGGCTCCAGGCCGAGTTCCATGGCGGTGCCAGCGAGAGGGCAAACATGATCGGACAGAATATCATCATGATGGCCATGAAAATCCTCTGTGCCACGAGCATCCCGTAATACGACATCTGGAAAATCAGTTCTCCGACAAAGCGTATGACATCGTTTATCCATTCACTGACCTTCGTCTCAGCCGCCACGGCAGCCCTCTGGGCGTAGTTGTTGATGGTCGAGCCCAGATTTTCCACATTATATATCAGCTTGTCCCACCAGGCAGCATCCTGACCGATTTCGGCCACCTGCTTTGCCGTGGCAATGGAGTCCTGCACGGCTCTCAGCCTGTCAAGATATTCACTCTGTTTCTGTGCCACCTTCAGCTCGAAGGCCGCCACTTCCTTGTTCTTTGCCTTTGCCATAGCCCATGTAGCGGACTCCAGACTCTTTCCCGGAACCTGCAGAGCCGAGCATATCCATGAAGAGGATGAAATACACAGGGAAATGCCGATGATGCGCAACAGCTTCATGACATCCATACCACGCCTTCCGAGCATCATCATCCAGCATTCGTATGAACCGACACACAGGGCCAGGCACAGACCGAGAGCCTTTGCCATTGAAACGGCATCACCGAGAACGGCCACATTGGGAAATGTCTCCATGGCCGTCAGCAGCTTTTCCAGACTTTCGTCAATGGCCGGAAGTCCTATTGTCAGCGGAATAAACAATAAATCCATATCTTAAAATGTTATTTGTTTTTACTTCTTTTTCAATAATGTGTAGCGGCAACGGCACAAAGGTGTGCAGTCCTGTTGACCAGTTCTGCCATCCTGGATTTGGCTTCCTCGTATGCCTTCTGCCGCTTGGCATTCTCCAGCCCATAGCCGACACCGGTTTTGTGTATATAGGCTATATCCGCACAGAGTATTTCATTCTGGCGGCTCAGCTCGTCCACCTGATAGCGGAGCTTGCCGTCACTCTTCTGCATACAGTAGAGCAGTCCGTCCGTGATACAGTCCTGCATACGGTTGAACTCGTCCTTGTAAGTGGCATACATCAGGTCAACATTTCTGTCAGCCTCCCTTGCCAGTTCTTCCTTATACAGTTCCTCGATATATTTGCGCTCACTCTCCACTTTTTTGATTTTCTGTCTCTGCGTCTCTTCGGCAGTCACACGCACCGGCATGATACGTTTCACATCAGACTTTGGTTCCTTGAAACGTACACGGAATCCGGAATTGAACCAGTCCCATTTCCAGTACATTTCCGCACCTGAGTATTTCTTATGCAGGAAAAAGTAATACCAGTCCGGAGCAAAATCCCACGGACCGTTTTCCATAGACTCCCACTGCTTCTGCTTTTCACTGTCACTGACTATGCTTTGGGCATTGGCAACAGTGACTGTACCTGAAACTGATATACAGAACAGGCACAATAACATTATTCTAACCTGCATATCCCTGATTCCATTTATTGATTACACGCTCAACTATCTCATTCTTCACATTGGAGTTCAGTATCTCCCAGATATAGTCCGGTTTCCATCCGCAGTCCGTGACAAGGAAACAATACAGGTTGACATTGTCTATGATGTACCTTGCCCTGTCGATGGAAGCCTTCAGTGTCATTACCAGATTCAGCTTTTCATCCATGGAAGCCTTCATCAGGTTTATACCCGAAGCGGCCACGGATGCATACAGTCTGTAACAGTGCTGTATCTCCCTTGATATTGCCACGTTGGCATCGGCATAATACCATGCTACGAAAGGCTTCTTTGATACATGACTGAAAGTATTGCCGGTAAAGTCCTTGTATTCCGTTACCAGCTGATACAGTGAGTTGGCCGTTGAAGAAATGGCACCGGCCAGTACCAGGTACGAATAGGCATTGTTCAGCCTTGTATCCAGAGTGGTCCGGACATCATTGAACTTTTCCGCACCCTTTTCAATGAGCGACTGCTCGCCATAGCTTGCGGCCACTCTTGTAAGAGCCTTGTCCTCGTCCTTCTTTATGGCCTTGTGCAGGGCAATGAGTGCTTCGATGGTCGGCAGGTCTTTGGGTATTATGAAAGCGGAAGCCTTTACAGGCAGCAACAGCATTATAATACCGGCTGATATGATACTTATATTCCTGATTCTCATGACAGACACATACATATTAAAGGTTAATAATTTGAAGCAACCAGTCCGTTCCAGTCCTGTACAAGATTTCCCACATGATTTTTCATGGTCACCACATTTGCCCATCCTTCAGGATCTATAGCAAAGAAGAGGTCGTTTGCAGTGGCGTACTGTGCCATCAGAACCATCCCTTCCACCTTGTAACGTATCCTGTTCAGGTCAGTATAGATGCTGTTGGCCACTGTCAGCCTTTCATACCTGTCCAGCAGATTGTAGCCGTCATCCTTTTTCTCGGCAGTTGCCTGTCCCTGCAACGGATTGGGAATTCTGGCATTGTTCACGATATTGACGAAGTTGCCGACCAGCTGCTGTGTTTCCGTAACAAGATTGCCGAGTTCGTTCAGACAGAGCAGCCTGTTTGAAAATTTAGCCCTGTTTACCGTGCTGACAAGTACCGGAACATTTCGCAGAATATCCAGAGCGCACAGGCCTATTTCCTTATAATAAAGACTTTCAGTTCCGAAACCGGATATGTTCTCCATGCTCAGTTTGTAGAGTTCTTTCATGGTAGCCATGCTTACCGTATAGAGTTCCACCTTCTGTTTCTTGGCTGCAATGGTATCCACACGCTGGTTGTGCTGTTCCTCGATAAGTTTCTGTGAAGCGGTATTGGCCATGACAATCTTCAGACAGTTACGGTCGAATACGATTCTCCAGGCAGCATGTGCATTAATGCAAACAAATGCAGAAAGCATTATAACCGATATGATTCTTAATACTGTTCTTACCATAGTGACATAACTTTTTGATGTTGATTGACTTTTCTTGCAAACTCCAGATACAGAAGCCCTCCATCCGCCTTGCGGTCTTCCTCGATACGGGTGATGGCCTCCTGCAGCGTACCGTACCGGGCAAGATAAATCTTCAGTGCCTCCTTCTCGGTACGTTCTGTAGTATATGCCCAGTAGCATTCCGGTGCTTCCTCTACGCCGTACACATCCGAGTGCTGTCCCCGGCAAATCCACACCTCCTTGAAGTAGCTTCTTCCCTCATGGTTGTTCAGCGCATTGATGGTGAAAATCTGCTGACGCTGTATGTCAGTGAGTCCCAGAATGGCTGCAATATCCTCATACCTGTCCTTGAACTTGGTCTGGTCAAGCAGAATCTTCACATCAGAGTTGTTGATGATGGCCTCCTTCACGATAGGGGAATCAATCACGTCATTAAGCTCCTGTGTGACCACACCGGCTATTCCGTGGAACTTCCGGACGGTCTTATACAAATACTTTATATATTCTGCCATGGTAGGTGAAGCGATTGCCTTCCATGCCTCTTCGATGATAAGAGCCTTCCGTCCCTTCTTGATACGCATCTTCTGCAGGAACACGTCCATGATAATCAGCACCACAATCGGGAAAAGCACCGGATCATCCTTTATCTTGTCAATCTCGAATACAATGAAACGCTCATCAAACAGGTTAATGTCCAGGTCGGAGTTCAGCGTCATCTCCAGCTCGCCGCCACGGTAGAACTGTTTCAGTATGGCCGCAAAGTCATGTATATTGAAACTGATTTTCTCCAGCTGTGTAATCTGCGGTATGCGTTCCAGAGCAAACTCATAATAGGAATTGAACGAGAGTTCCTGAACCTTCAGTCGGCGCTTCTGTTCCTCCATGTGGTCAATCTGCCTGTCTATCTTAATCAGCATGGAATTGTTATAAAGTTCTCTCTTATATTTTTCTATGATATTAAGTGCACGTTCCTTTTCCGATTCTGTGGCCGCTTCATCATTTATCAGAGCAGTCAGTGAACGGCACTGTCGGATAAGCTTCAGACGGCGTACTTCGGAAGGCAGCAGCAGGGCACGGCTTTCAGCCTTCTCCTGAACCTCTTCCGTGTTTATCTGCCTGTCGATGTCCTCCATGCTGTGCGTGTACTGTTCATAGTCATCCTCCATCTTGGCGGCGACCAGCAGTTTCTGCCTCAATGCCTCACGCTCACTGTCGCTGAACTTTTCAAACGGATTGAAATAGGCCTCATAGTATTCTACGATAGTCTGGTTTATCAGCATGTCCTCAATCTTTGTTGGAAATGCGTTACCCTTGAATATCAGGAATATCAGCGATTTGAGGAAGTTCTTCTTCTCACCGAAATTAAGTTCGTACTCCTCCTTAGTAACCTTGAACGGGTTCATGGAAATGGGCTTCTCCTTCGAGTAGGCTATGTATGTACCCTTGTAATATCCGCATATACCTTCGTAAGAATCACCCGTATCCACCATGACCACATCCGTATTCTGTTCCAAGAGCTGACGTACCACACTGTTCATGTGGAATTGATTTTCAATGACTTTTATTACTGAAAATCAACTATATAAGAAAATAACGGTACAACTATCCGTTAAGGTAAAAGAGGGAGTGAAAAAGTTGCTTTTAGGGAGTGAGAGGATTAGAAAAGGCGTGGGTTTTAAGTGGAAGATTTAACTAAATCTTAACGGTTGATAGATATTTTTATGATTTAGAATTGTACGTAAAGAGACACTAAAATTCAAGGGAATACGCTGTATGTCAGCGAAAATGTGTTTTTTTGCAGATAAAGGCCAATGCCATGCATAAATATATTAGCACAATATTCGTATTGTTACTAACCGCGCTTTTTTGTAGCGGTCAGTCTTTTCTTGGCAAATATCCGAAGTTGACGAAGAAGAATTTGCCTGAATTTTTCGAGGATTGGCAAGCGTACTCGGACCGTATAAGTTCCAATGTAACAATAAGCAATCCGCTTGATAGTCTGATATACGAAAGTAATCTATTTACTTATGCTAATATAGCTTTACAAAGCCCTCGACCGAAATATATAGTTTATCCTGAAAGCGTAGAAGTTTTAACGTATAAAGAATTGGGGGATACAACATCTAACAACTCCTCATTTGGGCTTTTAATGAGCATACCATATGCAATGCGAGAATATACTAAAGAAATGGTTTGCACAAAAATACCAGAGGGAGGCTTATATATGACAAAGGGTATTTCAAAGAAATTAGATTCTTTTCTATATGTGGGGAAGAATCGGAAAAGGAAAGAGCGAGGCATTCTATCGGTTTATAGATAAGAGCAATGATTTCATCACGACCACTTATCCGCAGACATTCTCT
>ENA-UEYI01000842-UEYI01000842.1-human-gut-metagenome-genome-assembly--contig:-NODE-842-length-28772-cov-5.659767_pt1 | contig 28772 bp, 27 predicted proteins | sample MGYA00242900_ERZ507916 | MGnify/ENA primary metagenome ERZ507916 (study PRJEB26167, sample SAMN06115521) | human gut metagenome | host: Homo sapiens | place: China:Chongqing | collected 2015-09-02...
TTAGGCGGTGCATTGTGTAAGGCTTGGCAGCTCATTTTCAGTTGTTTTTCTCTGTGTGCCCTTGTCAAGCGATGTTTTCATCACAAAAACCTCCTGATAAAGAATAATATATATGGGAGCCTTGCGGCGTTACCCCTCAGTCATGGGCGGTGGGGGCTGCCCCATCGCCCTTGCCCTTCCCTTTCCCCTTTTTATCGCTGTCGTCCAGCAGGTCGGGCAAAAAGACCAGCAGCACCAGCACCACGGCAAAGCCGATGGCAAAATACAGCCCCGGCGGGTTCTGTACAAAGTTGGCAAAATACCCCAGATAGGGAACGGAAAACACAGGCTTGCCAATGACGTTTTTATAATGCACGGGCGTACCGTCCGGGGCGTCGTTGGCGTCCCCCTGGGTGCGGAAGCGGAGGACGGAGCTGTCCTCCTCGTCGGGCAGGATCTCGATGATCCGGTGGGTGGCCACAGTGTCCTCATTGAGCATGAAGGTGATGGGGTCCCCCACCTGCAGGTCGGCAGGGTCCACGCTCTTGACATAGAGCAGGGAGCCGGTGTGATAAGTAGGCTCCATGGAGCCGGAAAGGACGACATATGTATTCAGCCCCACCAGCCGGACGCCCACCAGGGCCACAGCCAGCAGCACCACCAGCACCACCAGCACCGTGCTGACTGCATTCCAAATTTTTTTAAACGAATGACTCATTATAATATGTACTCCCGGGGATTATTCTGCGTTGGCCGGACGGAGCAGCCGTAAAAACCGCAAAAAGCTTATCTCCTGTGTGATAAGCACAATGCGCAATTCGATGTCAAGACAAAATATAGCACAATGTACATCAAAATGCAATAGCTAAAAACGAAATTTTGAATAAAAATTTGAAAGAATTTTCTCTTGCAGCAAAAAAGAGCAATATTTTTGTAAATAATTGTAAGATACCGGAATTTTTTGTAGCCAAAATAGGGGCAGGTAGAATTTATTATCGGTCGATCGTTTTTTGCAGCAGAAACGATTTTCAGCACCAAACCGAGTCTCTCCGGGCGCTTACAGTAAGCGCGGCGGGATACATAGCTGCGGCTGATGCCGAAGGCCGCGGCCACCTGGCGCTGGGTTTGCGGCAGGCGGCCGGAAAGTCCGTACCGGCGGCGGATCACCTCCGCCTCCCGGTCCGTAAGGCAGCGGCCCACCAGCTCCCGGATGCGCAGGCGCTCCTCCCGGTCGGCCATGTCCGAGAGCATGGTGTCGTCGCAGCCCACCACGTCCATGAGGCTGAGGGCGCCCCCGGCGGCGTCGGGCTCGATGGTATCGGACAGGGACACCTCCCCCTGCAGCTTTTTGCGGCTGCGGAAATACATGAGCACCTCATTCTCCACACAGCGGGAGGCGTAGGTGGCCAGGCGGATCTTTCGCTCCGGGCGGAAGGTATCCACGGCCTTGATAAGCCCGATGGTGCCGATGGAAATCAGATCCTCCTGCTCCGCCGCCTGGGTGTAGTATTTTTTGATAATGTGCGCCACCAGGCGCAGATTATGCTCCACCAGGATGTTCCGGGCCTCCAGATCCCCGGCCAGGCTGCGCTCTAAGTACATTCGCTCCTCTCCGGCGCTCAGCGGCTTGGGAAAGGACCCGGTATCCCCCGTAAGGCGCAGAGTCAGGAACAGGCTGTTAGCCAGCAGAAACAGCGCTGCAGACAGCATATGCATCTCCCCTTTCCCTGCCATCCTATGCCCCCATGGGCAGTCCCTATACAGATAAAAAAGTACGCCCGGCGGCCCGGGCAAAAACCGCCTTTTGCCGCAGTTTCCGGGTCCGTGGTAGATATTTTATCCGCCAGGCCCATTTAAGCGCTAAATTTTTTGCCTTTTCTGTTGACATTTCTCTCTTATGCTGATAAAATATTTTTGCAAAAAAACGGCAAATAAATAGATTTTTCAGTAAGCAGGTGATCGTATGCTGCACAAGGAATCCAAATCGGATAGAAACAAGCGCTTTGCGCGGATCTGGAGCCTGTCCCGCTCTGACGCAGGCAAGACCCAGGAGTTCATGGCCAACGGCCTGGGCGTCAGCAAAAAAACCATTCAAAACTGGGAAAAGGGCGCCAGCGCCCCGGATCTGTATGAGGGGTCGGAGTGGTTTCGCGTATTGGGCACCAATCCCATGCCCTACTACCTGGCGTTTTTGTACCCCTGGCTGTTCGACGGCATCAAGCCCGAGGACGATGACCAGGAGATCGAGCAGGCCCTGCTGTTTTTGGTGAAGAACATGACCTCAGTAGAAAAGCGGGAAATGCTGTATCTCATGGCCGGCCGCCACGGCAGCCCCTGGTACTCCCTGCTGCAAATGTTCACCGCCCACTGCCACTGCTCCCTGCGCTCCCGGGTCACCGCCGCCCGTACTATTTTGGAGAATTACGAGATGGACATGGCCTGCGGCTCCCTGGTGTGCCAGGATAACGTGCAGCCGGATATGAAGATGCTGCACCACGCTGTGGAGGAGGGCAAGCTGTCCGTTTTCAATCAGCTCTCCGGCTATACCAACGTGGACTTTCCCACGAAGGATTGATCCATCCTTCCCCGTCCCTCTCCGCTCCGGCGGAGGGGGACATTCTACTGTCGAAAAACCCTTTGGGTTTTTCCGGCAAAAGCCTCATAATCTGCTGCGGGCGGCAAACTCTGCGAGACTTTTTTCATGCATTAACTCCTTCTTCTGCCAAAGCGGAGGGGCAGTTTTTTTACCGCCATCGGCCACGGCTCTTGTTATCAGCGGCCGGCTTTGGTATAATGGAAGCAGATTGAAAGGGGGCAGGGCCATGCGTTCATTGGCGGCTATCGCATTTTCCTTTGCGGCGGCCATCCTGTCCCTGTGCCTGCTGCCGGTGGGGCATTGGGTCTTTTGGGCGGCGGGTATTCTATCAGCGGCCGGCGGAGCCGTCTTGCTGCTGCCCAGACTGCGGGCCCTCGGGCGGCTCCGGGTCTACCTGGCCCTCATCACCCTATCCCTGGCGGCGGGGCTGCTGTATGGCCGTGGCTGGAGCGCCCTGGTGGCGCAGCCTGTGCAGGATAAGTGCGGCAGCAGCCATCTGTTTTCCGCCACGGTGTGTGATTGGCCGGAGCAACGGGATTTTGGCTGGCGGGTCACGGTGCGCCTGGCAGATGCCCGGGGCGCCAAGGCCGCGTGCTATCTCAGCGATGAAGCGGCCGCCCTTTTGGAGCCGGGGCAGACCCTTTTGGGAAGTGCCTACTGGCAGGATGCCTCCGTTATCAAGGGCACAGACCTGTCCACCTTCACCTCCCGGGGTATCTTTGTCCTGTTGTACTGCGAGGAGATGCCCACGGTGGCCCAAGGCCAGGTGGGCTCCCTGCGATATCTGCCCCAGCGGATGGAAAAGGCCTTCCGGGAAAAAATCGCCCGGATATGGGAGCGTGACGGCACTGTGGCCGGTCTCCTGCAGGCGGAGCTTCTGGGAGAGCGCAGCGGCATCTCCGAGGAGCTGTCCGTCCGCTTTTCCGAGGCGGGTGTGAGCCATCTGTTTGCCGTTTCCGGGCTGCACTGCGCCTTTTTGCTGACGCTGATAGGTCTGCTTGTAGGGCATCGGCGGCGGCTTTTGGCGGCAGTGGGCACGGCAGTGCTGATATTTTATATGTTTATGGTGGGGCTGACGCCCTCGGTGGTTCGGGCGTGTATCATGCAGTTTTTCCTGCTGCTGGCGCCCCTGCTCAAGCGGGATGCCGACCCTATCACCTCCCTGGCGGCGGCTCTATGGCTCATTCTGCTGGTCAACCCCTATGCCGCAGCCAGCGTGAGCCTGCAGCTCAGCTTTGGCGCCATGCTGGGGCTGATCCTGGTCACGCCCCGGGTCTACGGATTCTTCCGGGCAAGGAAACAGCCCCGGGCAAGGCTTGCGGCCAAGGCATGCACTTTTTTGACCGGTACACTCTCCTCCACCCTGGGGGCTATGGTGTTCACCGTACCGCTGACGGCCTACTATTTCGGCGTATTTTCCGCAGTGTCGCCGCTGACAAGCTTGGTGTGTATCCCCTTGGCCTCCGGTAATTTCATGGCCGGCTTTTTGACGGTGCTGGCGGGCTTTGTTTGGCTGCCCGCCGCCCGAATTCTGGGATATGTCAGCTGGGCCCTGAGCAAGCTGTTTCTGCTGGCGGTGGACCTGGCCGTCTCTATTCCCCACCACGCGCTCTACACGGATACCAATCCATTCCTGGTTTGCTGGCTGGTGTTTGTATACGCTCTTTTCATTTTGTGCGTCCTGACCCGAGACCGGCCCCGGAAATATGCCCTGGCTGCCGTGCTGTCCCTCCTGGCCCTGGTGCTGTGCGTCAACCTGCGCGCAGCAGAGTTTCACAGCGGTGCGCTGACAGCCGTCGCCGTGGATGTGGGACAAGGGGCCAGCACCCTGCTGCTGTCCGGCGACGATGCCATCCTGGTGGATTGCGGCAGCAGCAACCGCTACAAGCATCCGGCCCAACAGGTGCTCTCGCAGCTGGGCAGTATGGAGGTGCGCCGTCTGTCGGCGGTGGCCGTAACCCACTTCCATGCCGACCACACCAACGGCCTGGCGGAGCTGTTCAGCCGGGTGGAAATTGACCGGCTCTATCTGCCGCAAATAGAGGACGACTACGGCGTGCGGGATAAACTGGTGGCTCTGGCCCAGGAGCACGGCACTCAGGTGCTGTTCGTCACAGAAAAACAATCCATTCCCCTGGGGCAGTGCAGCCTCACGGTTTTCCCGCCCGTGGGCTCGGGCGATCCCAACGAGCAGGGACTGACATACCTGTGCAGCAGCGGCGATTTTGACCTGCTTATTACGGGCGATATGTCCGGGCAGACGGAGCTGGCGCTGATCGGGCAGTACGACCTGCCGGATCTGGAGGTCCTTATGGTGGGCCATCATGGATCCAAATACAGCTCCCAGCAGGATTTCCTGTCCGCCCTTACCCCGGAGGCGGCCATCATCAGCGTGGGAAACAACAGCTACGGTCACCCCACGGACGCGGCCATTTCCCGGCTGGAGGCCGTGGGCGCAGAGGTCTACCGCACCGATACCCAGGGCTGTATCACCGTGACCGTACACTATCACTAACGAGAGGAGCCACACGCTATGGCAGCGGAAAAGAGCAAAGCCTCAGGCAAAAACGCCGCATACGACCGCCTGCGCAAGGCCATAAAGGAAAAAGCGCCTGCCCGGGCCTATCTGTTTTACGGGGAGGAGAGCTACCTGCGCCAGACCTATGTCCAGCAGCTGCAGGAGCTTCTCATTCCCAGGGGCAGCGAGGATTTTAATCTCCACCGGCTCTCCGGCAGCCGTGTCACGACCCAGGACGTGGCCGATGCCGTGGAGTCCATGCCCATGATGGCGCCCAGCACCCTGGTAACAGTGACGGATTGGGATATTTTCAGGCTCGATGAAAGTCAGCGCAGCCAGCTCACGGAGCTTTTAGAGTATCTGCCGGACTACTGCACCGTGGTGTTTATCTATGACACAGTTCCCTACAAGCCGGACCGGAAAATGAAAAAGCTCACCGCCGCTATAGATAAAAATGTGGAGGTGGTGGAGTTCCAGGGGCAATCCCGGGACGCACTGGTCCGTTGGCTGCAAAAGCGCTTCCGCGCCCTGGACCGCAGCATCGACCAGCAAACGGCGGACTATATGCTCTTTTACTGCGGCTCCATGATGGATAACCTCATCGGCGAGGTGAACAAGGTGGCGGCCTTTGCCAAGGCCGAGCAGGTCACCGCTGCCGATATTGCCGCCGTGGCGGAGCCGGTGCTGGACGCCCGGATCTTCGACATGACCAACCACATCTCCGCCCGGGATTATAACAAGGCTGCCGCCGTGCTGGGAGACCTGCTGCGGATGCAGACGGAGCCCATCGTCATCCTGGGAGCCATCGGCAAGGAACTGCGGCGGCTGTATACCGCCCGCATGGCTTTAGACAGTGGCAAGGACCGTTTTTGGCTCATGGACCTGTGGCAGATGCGCAGCGACTATCCCGCAAGGCTCCTCCTCCAGGCGGCCCGACGGGTGGATCATGCGTGGTGCAAGCGCTCCCTGGCCGCCTGCCAGCTGTTGGATCGGCGCATGAAAAGTGAAAAAAACATTGACCGGGAGGGTGAGCTGGTGCGATTTGTTATGGAGCTGGCGGAGCAATGAGCAAGCCGCGCATTGAAGAAGTCATCGTGGTGGAGGGCCGCTACGACAGAAATATGCTTTTACAGGTGGTGGACGCCACCGTTGTGGAGACCGGCGGCTTCTCCGTGTTCAACGACCGGGAGAAGCTGGCCTTTCTTCGGAAATTGGCCCAAAAGCGGGGCCTGATCCTGCTGACGGATTCCGATGGGGCGGGCTTTGTCATCCGCAATTATCTCAAGGGGGTTATTCCAACGGAGCAGGTAAAGCAGGCCTACATCCCCGACATCCCCGGCAAGGAGCGCCGCAAGCGCAAGGCCGGGAAAGAGGGCAAGCTGGGCGTGGAGGGCATGACCCCGGAAATTCTCTTGCAGGCCCTGCGCCGGGGCGGCGCCACCTTTGCGGGGGAGGCCGCTCCCTCAGCCGCAGTCCCCATCACCAAGGCCGACCTGCTGGACCGGGGCCTCATCGGTCCCGGCAGTACCCAAAAGCGACAGCAGCTGCTGAAAAATCTGGAGCTGCCGGAACACCTGTCCCCCAATGCCCTGCTGGAAACACTGAATCTGCTGATGAGCCGGGAGGAATTTTATGAACAGTAATTCTTTGGAGATTGAGCGCCGCTTTCTCATCCTCCGCCCGCCGGAGCCGGAGCTGGCTGCCCGGTGCAGCCACGTCTATCACATGGAGCAGACCTATCTCCTCTCCCCGCCTCACCAAACGGAGCGTGTCCGCCGCCGGGAAGGGGCTGACGGCGTGGCCTTTTTCCACACTGTGAAAATTGACCGCAGCGCCATCACCCGCCTGGAGCAGGAGGAGGAGATCACCCCCGAGGCTTACGACGCCTACCTCACCCGCCGGGATCCCATGACCGAGACCATCCGCAAGACCCGTTACTGCCTGCCGGAGGGGCCATACACCTTTGAGATCGATTTCTATCCCTTCTGGCCCCGCTGCGCCGTCATGGAGATCGAACTGCCCCGGGAGGATGCCCCCTTCCGTTTTCCGGATGGCATCACCGTGGTGCGGGAGCTCACCGGAGACCGGCGCTTCAGCAACGCGGCCCTATCCCGGCATATACCCGCGGAAAGTGAGCTAATATAGAACGGAAGTCTTGCATTTTTCGTATGCAGTCGGTATAATAGTATAATATTTTTGCAGTAATTTACTATAAGGAGTAAAACAATATGAGCGAGGAAAACAAAGTCATCGCCGCTAACGAGCCCGAGCGCGCCGAGGGCAGCAACTTTATTGACAATTTCATCACCGAGGACCTGGCTCCCGGCGGCCAGTACGAGGGCATGACCGTCCACACCCGTTTTCCCCCGGAGCCCAACGGTTACCTGCACATCGGCCACTGCAAGGCCCTGTGCATCGACTTCGGTACCGCTGAGAAGTTTGGCGGTCTGTGCAACCTCCGTATGGACGACACCAACCCTACCAAGGAGGATGAGGAGTTTGTGGGCGCCATCCAGCAGGACATCCACTGGCTGGGCTTCGATTGGGGCGACCGTTTCTTCTTCGGCAGCGACTATTTTGAGGAGGATTACCGCCAGGCGGTGCTGCTCATCCAAAAGGGGCTGGCCTATGTGTGCCAGCTGACCCCCGAGGAGTTCAAGGCCAACCGGGGCGACATCGGTGTGCCTGCCATCTCCCCCTACCGGGACCGGCCTATTGAGGAAAGTCTGGACCTGTTCCGGCGTATGCGCGCCGGGGAATTCCCCAACGGCGCCATGACCCTGCGTGCTAAGATCGATCTTGCCAGCGGCAACTTCAATATGCGCGACCCGGTTATCTACCGCATCAACCACATGAGCCACCACCGCCAGGGCGACAAGTGGTGCATCTATCCCATGTACGACTTCGCTCACCCCATCCAGGATGCTCTGGAGGGCATCACCCACAGCCTCTGCTCCTTGGAGTTTGAGGCCCACCGGCCGCTCTATAATTGGGTTATTGAGCACTGTGAGCTGCCCGCCCGCCCCCGGCAGATCGAGTTCGCTCGCCTGGGCATCGACCACACCGTCATGTCCAAACGCAAGCTGCGTGCTTTGGTAGAGGAGGGCCGGGTCTCCGGCTGGGACGATCCCCGTATGCCCACCCTCTGCGGCCTGCGCCGCCGGGGCTACACCGCCGCCTCTATCCGTAATTTCTGCGAACGCATCGGTGTGGCCAAGTCCCCCAATGTGGTGGAGTTTGGCTTCCTGGAGCACTGCCTGCGGGAGGATCTGAACGCCACCGCCGAGCGCACCATGGCTGTGCTGCGCCCCATTAAGCTCACCGTTACCAACTATCCTGAGGGCCGGAGCGAGGTTTTCCAGGTGGAAAACAATCCCACTGACCCCACTCAGGGCACCCACGAGATCACCTTTAGCCGCCACCTGTGGATGGAGGCCGACGATTTCCTGGAGCAGCCCATCCCCAAGTATAAGCGTCTGTTCCCTGACGGCCCCGAGTGCCGCCTGAAGGGCGCGTATCTGGTGAAGTGTACCGGCTGTGTCAAGGATGAAAGGGGCCATATCACCGAGGTTCTCTGCGAATACGACCCCAACTCTCGGGGCGGCGACCCCGCCGACGGCCGCAAGGTCAAGGGTGCAACGCTCCACTGGGTAGATGCGGAAAACTGCCTGGACGCCGAGGTGCGCCTCTATGATAACCTCTTCTCCGATGCCCAGCCCGACGGGCCGGATAAGAACTTCCTGGATTGCCTGAACCCCGAATCTCTCTCCATCCTCACCGGATGCAAGGTGGAAAAGGGAATGGCTGCCGTGGCCGCCGAATTTGATAAGCGGGAAAATCGCACCGGCACCAACGCCCCCACCTTCCAGTTTATGCGCACCGGCTATTTCTGCATGGATAACCGCCACTGCACAGCAGACCACTTGGTCTTTAACCGCAGCGTCTCCCTGAAGGACAGCTTCAAAAAATAAGAATGATGTGGAAGTATCCCCCGCGCCGAAGGGCGTGGGGGATACTTTTTTGGTGTTTCAGGGCGCAAAAAAGCAGGGGTGGACAGAATCCATCCACCCCTGCAAGGGGTCAACTTACTATGATGCCCTCGTGGTCTACAGGCAGGGGGAGCTGACGCCAATGGCCGGGAAGCTCGGAAAGACGGGCGGCAAGCCTTGCGTCAAAATCCGGGTCTGCGGACAGGCACAGGAGGGTGGGTCCCGCACCGGAGATAAAGAACGCCACGCAGCCGCAGCTATTAGCCAGGGCCTCGGCCTCGTCAAACCCGGGGATCAGGGTGCGGCGGAAGGGCTGATGGAGCTTATCCCGGAGAGAGACGGAAATGGTCTCCGTGTCACCCTCCTCCAGGGCCCTCAGCAGCACGGCCGTACGGGAGACGTTAAAAATAGCGTCTCCGTAGGGAACCTTCTTCGGCAGGACACCTCGGGCCAGGTGGGTGGAAAGCTGAAAATCCGGGATAAGGGCCGTACAGCGCAGGCGCTTGTGCAGGCTGTACCGGGCGATATAGGGCCGTTCATTTTCCACAAAGGAGGCGACCAATCCGCCGAAGATGGCTGGGGCCAGGTTATCCGGGTGGCCCTCAATGTCATTGCACACGGCCAGCAGCTCCGCCCGGGTCAAGGGGGAGCCGTGGTTTGCATTGGCTCCGGCGGCACCGGCAGCGATAAGGGCGGCGCTGCTGCCCAGGCCCCGGCAGATGGGAATCTCCGCCTGCACGGAGATGCGCAGGCCCGGCATGGGCAGGCCCAGCTTGGAAAGCACGGCCTTGTAGGCGACCACGGCCAGGTTCTCCGCCGTAGCATATTCCGGGTCAACACCCTCGAAATACAGGCCCTCGGCCAGCTCATCAAAGGTGAGGGTATTATAAAGGGCCAGGGCCAGACCCAGGGTATCAAAGCCGGGGCCCAAATTGGCAGTGGTAGCGGGAACGCGGACGGTTACCATTGTGCCTCACCTGCCTTCTGCAGGACATAGTCCAGCATGTCCTCCCGGTCGATAACGTCGGTATGCCGCACGGGCTTTTGCCGCAGAGAGGCGAGATTTTTAGGCACAGGCACGCCGGTGCAGGCGCGTAGATCTTCCATGACGGCAAATTCATCGTCTGCCACCCGCTGCCCCAGGGCAGATAGAACAGCCGTGGGGAATTTATAGGGGCTGGCGGTGGAGAGGACCACCACCGGCACACCGTCCCGATGCATGTGGATAAACTGGTCGGCCACAGTCCAGGCCACGGCAGTATGTGGATCACAGAGGTATTTTTCCCGGGCCCAGACCCTGCCTATGGTGCGAGCGGCGGCGTCATCATCGCAGCAGCCGCAGGAGAACTCCGCCTGGAGCTTCTGCAGCAGCTCATCCGTCACCTTATAGTGGCCCACCTCATTGAGGTCCTTCATAAGCCCCGAAACATAGGCATCGTCCCCGGTGAGGAGGCTCAAAAGCCGCTCTAAGTTGCTGGAAACCAGGATGTCCATAGAAGGCGAGGTGGTCTTATAGAAGGTGCGGCGTTTGTCGTATACGCCGGTGGAGAGGAAGTCCGTAAGGACGTCGTTGCGGTTGGAGGCACAGATGAGCCGGCCCACGGGCAGGCCCATACGTTTGGCAAAGTAGCCTGCTAAAATGTCGCCGAAGTTGCCGGTGGGTACGCAAAAATGCACCTTATCTCCCACACGGATGCGGCCGGAGCGCACCAGGTCGGCGTAGGCCTTGAAATAGTACACGATCTGCGGTGCCAGGCGGCCAATGTTAATGGAATTGGCGGAGGAGAGACGCACGCCGGGCAGGTCCTCCTCGTCACAGGAGGCGAAGATGTGCTTGACGCCGGTCTGGGTATCATCGAAATTGCCACGGACGGCGCAGACCTTCACATTGCCGCCCTCCTGGGTGACCATCTGCGCCTGCTGCACGGCGGATACGCCCCCGTGGGGGTAGAAGACGATGATCTTGGTGCCGGGCACATCCCGAAAGCCCTCCAGCGCCGCTTTGCCGGTGTCACCGGAGGTGGCGGTGAGAATGAGCATCTCGTCCTCAATCCCCTCCATGTCCCGGGCCTGACTAATCAGCTGGGGCAACAGGCTCAAGGCTACGTCCTTAAAGGCGCTGGTAGGGCCCCGGAACAGCTCCAGCACATAGCGGTCGCCCACGGATACCAGGGGAGTCAAGTCCTCTGTCTCAAACTTTCCGGCGTAGCCCCGGCGCACCAAGGCGGGCATATCCTCGTAATCCGGCAGCAGGGCCGAAAGGATCCGGGCGGACATGGTGAGGGTGTCCTCTTTCATAAGAGATTGCCAATCCAGAACGGGGATAGCTTCGGGCATATAGAGTCCCCCATCCGGCGCAATGCCCCGAAGTACGGCGGCCGCAGGAGAGGCCGTGAGGGCGTGGTTGCGGGTGCTTTGATATTTCATACAAGTTTCTCCAATCTTTTTCTTGCAATTTGCATAATGATATGATACACTGTCCCCAAGAAAAAAGCAAGTGTTTTTTGTGTGTGGACAAAATCAACTTTTTTGTCAGCGTGATTGAAAACTTTGCATTAATTTCACAGGAAAGCGAGCTGAAAATATGTTAAAGGTGCTGAAATTCGGTGGCTCCTCCATGGCGGACGCCAAACAGTTTGAAAAGGTAAAGAGCATTGTGCAGGCAGACCCAGCCCGGCGGGTGGTCATCGTTTCCGCTGCGGGAAAACGGTTTTCCGACGACCACAAGCTGACAGATCTGCTGTATCTGTGCTACGCACATCTGAAATACGGCGTGTCCTGCGACAGCGTGTTTCACATGATCCGTTCCCGGTACATAGAGATCCGGGACCACCTGGAGCTGAAGACCGACCTGGAGACGGAATTTGACGCCCTGCGCAGGAAAATGGACGCGGGCATCAGCCAGGACGAGCTGGTAAGCCGGGGCGAATACTTCGCGGCAAAGCTTATGGCGGACTATCTGGGCTATGACTTCCTGGACAGTGAGCTGTGGCTGAAGTTTAACCTGGACGGCACGGTGGACCAGGAAAAGAGCTACGAGATCCTGGCCCGGATGGCCTCCGGGCGGCGAGTGGTGATCCCGGGCTTTTACGGCGCCATGCCCGATGGGAGCATCAAGACCTTTACCCGGGGCGGCAGCGACATCACCGGCGCCCTGGCGGCGGCGGCACTGGATGCGGATGTATATGAAAACTGGACGGATGTGTCGGGCTTCCTCATGGCAGATCCCCGCATCGTGAAGGACCCGCTGCCCATTGAGCGCATCACCTACTCGGAGCTGCGGGAGCTGAGCTATATCGGCGCCCAGGTGCTCCACGAGGGGACCATCTTCCCGGTGCGGGAGAAGAACATCCCCCTGAATATCCGCAACACCAACCAGCCCGACCATCCCGGCACTATGATCATGGAGTCCTTCGATGAGACGGAGGAGGCCAAGGACGGCAACTTCATCACCGGTATCGCCGGGCGGAAGAATTTCTCCGTTATCACCATCACCAAAAACGGCATGAGCAATGAAGTGGGTGTGCTGCGGCGGATATTGGAGGTGCTAGAGAAATATCAGCTGGTGCTGGAGTACCTGCCCTCGGGCATTGACAGCGTGTCTCTGGTGGTGGCAGCGGACAAGCTGCGGCCCTGCCAGTATCAGCTGCTGGGCGACATACAGAAAATGCTGAAGCCTGACAGCATCCATGTCACCGATGACATGGCCATTGTGGCGGCGGTGGGCCGGAAGATGGCCTTTAAGCCCGGTACATCCGGCAAGATCTTTGCCGCCCTGGGTGAAAACGGCATCAACATCCGCATGATCACCCAAGGCCCCGACGAGCTGAACATCATCGTGGGCGTGGACAATAAGGACTTTGCCGGAGCCATCCGGGTGCTGTATGACAGCTTTGTGAAATAATTAAGGAGGATTTTATCATGAAAAAGTATAAAGTAGCGATTCTGGGCGCAACGGGCGCTGTGGGCCGGGAAATGATGAAAATTTTGGCAGAGCGGGACTTCCCTGTAGAGGAGCTGCACCTGCTGGCGTCAGAGCGGTCCGTGGGGCAGAAAATCGATTGGCAGGGCCGGGAGCTCACGGTGGAGCTGGCCTGCGATGAAGCCTTCCAGGGCATGGACATTGTCCTGGGTGCGGCGGAAAATGACATTGCCAAGAGGTTTGCACCGGCCATCGTAAAGGCGGGGGCGGTATTCGTGGACAACTCCAGCGCCTTCCGGCTGGACCCCGATGTACCCCTGGTCATCCCCGAGATCAATCCCCAGGACGCCAAGAAGCACAAGGGCATCATCGCAAACCCCAACTGCACCACCATCGTTTCCCTGGTGGCCATCAACGCCCTGAATCAGGACAGCCCTATCGAGAGCATTGTGGCAAGCAGCTACCAGGCAACCTCCGGTGCAGGCGCAGGCGGGCCTATTGAGCTGATGAACGAGGTGGAGGCCCTGCGGGAGGGCAAAAGCTACGAGCCCAAGGTGTTCCAGTATCAGATTGCCTACAACGTCATTCCCCAGATCGGCGGCGAGGCCTTCGAGGGCTACACCTCCGAGGAGATGAAAATGCAGAACGAGGGGCGCAAGATTATGCATCTGCCGGAGCTGAAGGTCAGCTGCACCTGTGTGCGGGTGCCGGTGGTGCGCAGCCACAGTGTGTCCATCGTGGTTCGGACCAAGGAGAAGATCTCCGTGGAGCGGGCCCGGGAGCTCATCGCCGCCGCTCCCGGCTGCCGGCTGGTGGACGACCTGAAGAATAAGAAATACCCCATGCCCCTGGATACCAGCGACCAAGATACGGTGTTCGTGGGACGGATACGGGATGACCTAACCTCTGACAACGGCCTGAACATTTGGTGCTGCGGCGACCAGGTGCGCAAGGGCGCGGCCACCAACGCCGTGCAGATCGCGCAGCTGCTGACTGAATAACCGGCGAAAGGAATTGCAGCCTGCTGCACGCATCATTTTTGCGCCGGCAGCCTGAGCGGTATTTTTCCCCACGCGCATGCAGCGGTAAAAATAATTGTGTTTTTTCTCATCTGCGGGCACGTGCTCTGCGTGGCTTTTCCTACCGGTAAAATAATGCACAGCACGCCGTAGAGTGTGCTGTGCATTATTTCAATTTAAAAATCCACGGTGCCGTCCAGCACCTTCAGGTCATAGGGCTCGAACACTACCTTGCGGTAGGCATCCACATCCATCCTTACGCCGGTCCAATCAGAATGGATCTCGCCGTTCTGCTTAATAAGGATGTCATAGAGAATGTCGTAGGTAACGCCATCCGCCCCCTTCTCCGTAATGGTGGAGTAGGGCAGGGTCTTATGGTAGGTCATGTGGAGGCCCTTGTAGGCAAAATGGAAGCCGTTGCGCATACGGCAGCCGTCCAGCCCCATGTAGGTGAAGTACTTCTTCAGGTCCTGCAGAATGGGGTCATTCTTCTCCTCATACAGGTTCTCCGGCGTGGTCTCGGTATAGTCATACCGGAACTGGATGGGGATCTTATAAGGCAGGAAGCGCTCCACATAATCCACCAGCTTAGCGGCGGGATAATTCTTATACAGCACGCAGTTGATGCGCGTGGGGCAGGCAATGCGGGCCACGATCTCGTCCGGCGACTCCTCCACATACTTCACCAAATGGCGGGAGATGTTCATGCAGGTGATCTTGTCCTTGTTTTTCTCGGTGAAGGCCAGCATTTTCTCCGCCGGGCAGTGGGGCTGCACAGGAAAGGTGGTGTTGATATAGATCTTATGGGTGGCGGGAATAGCATCCAGCATCTGCTGCAAGGCATTCAGATCCGCCAGGGGCTCGCCGCCGGTGAATACAAAGTCACACGCCGGGGTGATAGAGTCCATGATCCGGATGCTGCGCAGAATCGCCTCCAAGCTAAAGCCGTTGCAGTCGGCGTATTCCTTTTTGTTGATGCAAAACGGGCAGTGGTTGGCGCAATCATACGGAACAAAAACCGTGACGGTGGCGCCGCCTGCCCGGGTCTTATAGGGATGGTCCATGGAACGAATCTACCTCTCCGAAAAAAATCTCCCATATATCTTACAACGAATAACATCGAAAAGCAAGGAAAACATCCAAAAATCGGTCGTTATTTTCTTGACAAGCTGCAAAAACAGCTCTCAGTAGGTTTTGCAGGCGCGCAGCTCCCGGCGAATCTGGCGGAAGGCCGCCTCCTCCCCCTCCTCCTTCAGCAGCAGGAGCCAGCGGCCCAGGAGAGCGGAGGTCTCCTCATGGATCCAAAACCGTCCCTTGGTGCGCTGGAAATAATCATAGGCCGAGGCATCGGTATACTGATCGCCCTGATAGACCCGGCAGGCGGCGATACGGTCGCAAAACATCTCCGCCACGTATTTTTTCGGCATCTTGCAGCCGCCCATGGATACCGTGCCGTCCCGGGCGATACGGTAATCGATCCAGTATTCAAAGTGGTGGCGGTTGCGGCCCTTGTGGTGCAGCCAGGACAGGCTCACGCCGGTCTCGCTGCGCTCCTGGTCGTTGGGGCTGCGGAAGCCCTGATAATATTTGGCGCTGCGCCAAAATTCCGTAGGGCTGTACTTGCTCAGGTCGTGGGTCAGGCCCTGCCAATACAGGCCCAGCTTAAAGCAGTAGCGCCGCACCTGCCGGCGATGGCGATTGACGGTTTTCAAATGCTCTCGAATATGCATCCTCGGCCCTCCCACGGAAAGATACTGCTATCATATCACAATTTGCGGCAAAAAGACAGGGGCAGCCAGCAGAAAAATAACAAAAGCCCGAGTCACGGCCTTTTCCGCGGAAACGCCCCCCCACACAAGGGCATCGACAAACGGAAAAAAATCTGTTATACTGCGCACAAAGGAGTGTGAGTGCAATGGACAATCTGATCCGCGGCATACGGGTACTGCACCAAAATGCCATCCGTATAGAGGCAGACGGGAGAGTGCTGTACTTTGATCCCTACGGCGTGCAGAGTGCGCCACACGATGCCGATTACATCTTCGTCACCCACGATCATTATGATCACTTTTCTCCGGGGGACATCGGGCGGGTGTCCAAGGCAGGCACCACCTTGGTCGTTCCGGAGAGTGCCCGGGCCGCAGCGGAGGCTGTGGGCCTGGCCGTGCTGCCGGTGCAGGTGGGGCAATCCGCCGCCCTGCCGGGGGTAAGCTTCCGCACCGTGCCGGCCTACAACTTAAACAAAAAATTCCATCCCCGAGCCAAGGATTGGGTGGGATATGTAGCGGAGCTCGGCGGTGGCATCTACTATATCGCCGGGGATACAGACGCCACGCCGGAGGCCCGAGCCGTCCGCTGTGACGTGGCGCTTCTGCCCATCGGCGGCACCTACACTATGGACGCCGAGGAGGCGGCGGATCTGGCCCGCGCCATCCGCCCCCGGGTGGTCGTCCCCACCCACTACAGCCACGCTGCGGCCGCCCGACAGTTCCGGCAGCTGCTGGAGGGGACAGTCCCCTGTCAAATTCTACTGGAAAACCTGTAACGGAGTCTTTTCACTGAATCACCCAATGGAGGAAAAACCGAAATGAATCACAATTTTTTGAAAAACATGGCACTGGCGGCTCTGTTTCTGGCCATTGGGCTGGTGCTCCCCTTCTTCACCGGCCAAATCCCCGCTGTTGGCAAAATGCTGCTACCCATGCACATCCCTGTGCTGCTGTGCGGCCTGATCTGCGGCTGGCAGTGGGGCCTGGGCGTAGGCTTCGTGCTGCCGGTGCTGCGCTCGGTACTGTTCAGTATGCCCGTTATGTACCCCACGGCCACGGCTATGGCCTTTGAGCTGGCAGCGTATGGCGCGGTCATCGGGTATCTGTACGCCCGGAGCAAATGGCGGTGCGTCAAGGCGCTGTATAAGTGCCTGATCCCCGCCATGATCGCCGGGCGCATAGTGTGGGGCGCCGTGATGGTCGTGCTGATGGGGCTGGGCGGCAGCGCCTTTACCTGGGAGCTGTTCCTGGGCGGCGCCCTGCTCAATGCTCTGCCGGGCATCGCCCTGCAGCTGGTGCTGATCCCGGCGGTGATGGTGCTGCTAGATCGGACGAAGCTGGTGCGCTTTACAAAGCCGGATCCCGCCTGCCGGCAGGCGGGGTGAGCGGGCGGAGCGGCGGTTTGTTTCTGCTGCCGTCTTCAACATACCTAAAAAGCAAAACTGGCACTGCATGATTTGCGGTGCCAGTTTTGCATAGTCTTTATAGCCCTTATGGCATTGCCTTGTGATCTAAAGCAGTGCCATACCTCACACAAAGGAGCAGAGGATTCCGTTTTCCTTTGCGTAGTGCTCCACATAGGAATCCTGCCTACAAACAATGGTGCATTCTACCTTGGCGTCTCCGTCAGCGCCAAACACTTTTTCTCCCATAAAGCCAACTGTATCGGGGATGGAGATCGTTTTCAAGGCTGTGCAGTCATAAAAAGCATGGCGGTCAATGTGGATCGTTCCGGTGGGAACGATCACCGATTTCAGCGCTCTGCAGTAGTTAAACGCATTTTTCCCGATGATCTTCAGCCTTGCGGGCAGCTTTAGCTGCTGCAGGCTCGGGCAGATGTAAAAAGCCTCCTGTCCGATGCTGTCCACGGTGTCCGGAATGCTGACCGCCGTGATCCGCCGCTGTCTGGAAAACGCAAAGGGCGCAACTCTGGTCACAACATGCCCCTGCACTGTCTCAGGAATATCCAGCTCCTTGCCGCTGCCGGAATAGCCGATCACCTCGGCAATGTCATCCTGGCGCAGGCGGAAGCGGAAGCCGTCCTGCGTGACCACGCGGCCCTCGTTGAACTGCTGCTCATTCTGGAAGCTGGTGCCAAACAGATGGTCCACCGTCTTGGCAAGTGCCGCCTTAAACTGTCCGCTTCTGAAAAACACCACGTCCTCGTGGTGAATGTGCTTCCGCAGCCACTTTTCAAGCATCTCCCGGTCATCGGTATGGATGACATTGGTGCAGCCGTCCTCCAGCATTGCCTTATAGGTGCAGGCACTGTCCCCCGCAAAAAGCACTATCTGATCCAGGTGAAGCTTTGCCAGGTCATGGCCCAGCTTCTCGTGCATCTGCGGAGACTCCTCCCCCAGCTTGTCGATGTGGCCGGTCACGAAAATCTTTCTGCCGCCGTTTTTGACCGCGATCTGCTCCAGAGTCTTCGCCGCACCCAGGATGGTCAACGGCTCGGCGTTGAAGGTATCCACAAAGAGATGGTATCCGCCGACCTCCACAAAGTTCTGCCGCATCCCGCTGGGCCGGTAGGTCTCCAAAAATGCGGGAATCTTCTCCATGGGGACGTCCGCCAGACGTCCCACAGCGAGGGCAAAAAGCGCATTATAAACATTATGCTCGCCGTAGAGATTCAGATGGATCTCCAGTGTCCCCTCCTTGCTCACTGCAGTAAAGTGGGTGCCGTCCAGCTCCGTGCGAATGTTTTGGGCATAGTAATCCGCCCGAGGGTCACTCTTAGAGCAGGTGACCACCCGATGCGTGTAGGCCGCCTTGCGCAACATATCGTCATCGTAATTGATAACCACCACACCGTCCGGCTGGGCATACCGCTCCAGGCTGGATTTATCATAGAAGATATTTTCCTTGGTGTGATACAGATTCAGATGAGACTCGCCGATATTGGTCAGCACCACGATGTCCGGAGCGAGGAACTTCGCCGAGCTCTCCACATAACCCGGCTGCACGCCGCCCACCTCCTGTACCCAGTATTCATAGGACGGATCCACCTGCTGGACATTGCGCAGAATAGCGCCATGGCTGTTGGCCATGGTGTGATGCGTGAAGGTGCGGTAAGAATTTTTCATTATGGCATTAATTAGGCTTGTGGTCGTCGTTTTTCCGACGCTGCCGGTGATGGCAATGCGCTTGGCGTGACAGGGCTCCGCCCGCCACCGCTCAAAGCGGGTCACGCAGGCCATAGGATCCTCCACCGGGATCACATTGTCCTGAGGATAATCTTTCTTTGTCTCCGGGTCGCAGAATACCGCTATTACATTCCTCTTCAGCGCCTCAGGAATGATTTCGGAGTGCGGATACCATCCCGCGCTGATAACCACATCATCGTCCGTGGCATACACAGATTGGGTCAGCACGCGCCGGCAGCTCCGGTTAGGGTCCATCCCCTCGGGCAGCACAGCCCCGATGACCTCCGCAATGGTCCCCAGCGTCAGATTTATCCGTTTTTCGCCGCTTTCCCAAACGCTCTTGTCTGTTGTCTTCATCTTTCAGATCATCTCCACTCATTTGTTAAATTGTAGTCGTATTATTTGGAAAATGCTATATCTGTATTCCTGTCCATCCGCGTGAAAACGCACATCCGCAGCCGTCCGGCGTATCACTGCCGCAAGCGACTTTAAAAAGGGCCGGAATCCGTCAGCAGTTCGTCGCATGTAACACCCAAAACCTTAGCGATCACCTTCAGCTCTATATCCGTCACAAACCGCTGTCTGCACTCTATACGCTGGATTGCGTTTTTGTCCACATCCAGGCCCGCACGCTGCAGCATATCCGCAAACGCCCGTTGGGAGGGGTGTCCCTCCATCTTTTTCCGTAATTTCCTTATCCTTGCCCCGCAAATGTTATTCAATCCGTCAGCGGCTTTGTTTTTATACACTTTGCAACGCTCCCGATATTATTTGACATTTTTATTATACGGTAAAGCCATTATACAAATGACATTTACAGAATGTCAGACAAGGCTGCGCAATAAAAAATTTGATCTTTTCGCACATCGCAGGCTCCAATTAAAAAGCCAGTATGGGCGGTGCCCTATATAGCATGTGCATAATTAAGCAAAAGCTACATAAAGGGGCACTTTTTTCCAGCAGAAAAAACGCATAATCGGTACTTATTCGCCCAAACTATGCTTGCGATACCCAAACAGGCGAAAGCCGAGTACCCAAAGAAAGGAGATCGTGACTATGTCCAGTAAGAATACCAACAAGCTGAACGTGCCCCAGGCTCGTGCCGCTATGGATAAGTTCAAGATGGAAGCTGCCAACGAGGTTGGCGTCAACCTGAAGGACGGCTACAACGGCGACCTGACCTCTCGTGAGGCCGGCAGCGTAGGCGGCCAGATGGTCAAGAAGATGATCGAGTCCTACGAGAAGAATCTGTAATCCCGCAGGAACGCATAAGAGCGCTTTGGAGCATATGCTCCAAAGCGCTCTTTTCCACGTTCTATATTCGCTCCACATTAATCAATGCAAACGTGATGGGATTTGTATGGAAATGTCGTCTTATCACCTTCTCAGTATCAAAAGCACTACCAGCAAAGCAGCACATAGTTGCTTTGCTTGTAGTGCTTCCATTCTTTCGTCTTGTTATCTCAATTTTGCGTTGTGTTTGCGGTAACTGCAAAGTCTTAGTTTTATAGGCTAAAGCATAGAGCGTTCCCACGGCCCGCGGGTATCTATTTTCACCTTGGCGGCAGCTTGCTCAAGAGTTTTACAATCCGCTTCGGTGAGTTTGTCCATCGCCGCTCCCGCTATCTCCTCTATTTGTTCGGGTTTCGTTGCGCCGATGATGGGGATCGCTCCCCTGGCAATGGCCCAGGCTATCCCGATTTGCGGAACGCCCGCGTTATACTTTTCCGCAACATCTTGCATAGCATCCGTTAAAAGCCCGATCTGCGGCAAAAACGGATTGTATACCTGTCCGCGCCGGCTGTCGGCAGGCATCGGATGCCCCACATTATATTTTCCGCCGAGCGCTCCCTGCTCCAAAACCATGTAGGCAAAGAAGTCGATCCCACGGTTCCGGCAATACTCCAAAACGCCTTCCTCCTCCGATGCACGGCAAAGCAGGCTGAAGTGGTTCTGCACCGCACTGAGCGGTATGTTTTCCTGCGAAAGTATTTCCTCCGCACGCTTGATTTGCGCAAGATTGTGATTGGAGACCCCCACACGCTTTACCTTTCCGCTTTTGACCAGCGGGATCAGGCACGGCGTCCAGCGCTCCACATCCGAAGAATTGTGTATCCAGTAAATGTCGATATAGTCCGTTTGCAGCCGCCGCAAGCTTTCTTCGCACATATCTCTCATGGGGTCTTCCGTGTTTTTGGCAAGACGGGGCGTAAATTTTGTGGAAAAGCTCAGCTTATCTCTGGGGTATGCTTTTGCGAGATAGCCTACGATCTCCTCCGATGCGCCCATGGCATAGGCGGCAGCAGTGTCCCACAGGCGCAGGCCGTGGTCCATGGCCGCCTCAAAAACAGGCTTCAGTTCTTCTGCTTCCAGGTGATTGCCAAATACCTGATCCCCGCCGGAGGTCCCGATCCCCCAGGACCAGGTTCCCAGTGCAATGGAGGGATACTTTTTATCGTTCAATACTGTCTCCTCCCGTCCTATGATTTGTCGGATTCTGATGGTCAATTTATCTCTGTTGATCCACCTGATGGAGTATCCTCACTACAGGCTGCATATTCTCTTGATTTGGCACGCGCAAACGAACGCAGTTGGATCCCATGCCGTAAAAACTTCGTCCCGATACAATCCCGAGCCCCGCCCGTGCGAAAGCCTCCGCAAGCTCAAAATCCGGCCGCTTATGCTGCAGCAGTAAAATGGGAACACATATATCCGTATGTGCAATTCGCAAATTCTCAAATGCTTGGCTCAGTAGTATCGTCTTCTGCTGTTTGACCCGCTCCCGTAGCTGCGGCAAAAAGGCTTCGTCCTGCAAAACCTCCTGGGCAAGTTTTCTGGCGGGGGCACTTCCGTCATAGGGTGTAGTCAGCTTTTTCATCTGCCGGATTACATAGGGCTGTGCCACAAGATACCCCAAACGAAGACCCGCCAATCCAAACGCCTTAGAAAAACTCCGTGTAACAATCAGGTTGTTGTATTTATTTACAAGTGTAATGGCCGAAGCTGTCCGAGGCATATAGTCACCATAGGCTTCATCTACAAATACACATACGCTTTTCTTTTCTGCGGCCTGCACGATGGCTTCCAGTTGCTCCATAGGTATCACCTGTCCAGTAGGATTGTTGGGGTTATCCAAGTAAACCAGCGTGTCATCGGAGGAAAGCTCCCTTAAAAGTCCCCGCGCGTCAAAGCAGTAGTTATCGCCCGTTTTGGCTCCCCGATACTGGCCGCCGCAAAACAGCACATCCGAGCAGTAGGATGAATACTGAGGTGTATATCCCAAGACTCTGCTGCCGGGCCCGACCAGCAGCTTGTTTACCAAATACAAAAGCTGCTGTGACCCGTTCCCCAAAAGAACTTCTGTTGGTGACAGGTCCGCCTCGTTCCTCCACCAGTGGCAGATCTCCTTCTGCAGCGCAAGGCCGCAAGGATACTCTGCCAGCTCCGGTGCGCAGGCAGAAGGCCGCAGAATATCGTTAATGCCGTCCGAGCAGTCGATGGTTATAGCCGATGCCTCTTCGTGTGCGTAGGTCTTTTTTTCGGTGCTGATTACAGATTTTTTTATCTTGATCATGATCTGTCCCTTTCAAAAATACCCGCCACAGCAGGCTGTAGCGGGTATTTTTTGCAGTATGGCTTACTTCTTCAATTCAGCTGTCATTGCCTGATAGCCTTTGCGCATAAAAGCAAGGTCGGAGGCCAGGGCAATATAGGAAGCGCCCAGCTCCATGTATTTCTGTGCCGCTTCGGGCGTCCCTACAAAAATGCCGAAGGACTTGCCCTTGGAATTGCATACATCAATGACTTTGTGAACGACCTTCTGCACATCCTCGTGGCCCGGGTCGCCGGGGTGGCCCAGAGATTGGCTGATGTCCATAGGGCCAATGAACAGCACATCAATATCCTCCAGCGCGCACAGCTCCTCCACACGGGCCGCAGCATCCTTGTTTTCAATGTGGACCACATTGATCAGCCCGTCATTGGAATCCTGCATATACTGGAATTTTTCCTTTGTGCCGTAGCCCGCCGAGCGCTGGGCAAAGGACAGGCCCCGTACGCCCTGGGGCGCATACTTGGTGAAAGACACGGCCTCCCGTATCTCCTCTACCGTAGACAGGCCTGGGATCTGCACGCCACTGGCGCCGATGTCCAGTGCCTTCAAAATGTGCGGCTCCGTGCCCTCTGGCACCCGAACGATAGTAGGCAGGCCCACGCTGTCTGCCGCACGAATCATATCCAGCAGCAGCATCTGGTCACAGGGTGCGTGCTCCGTGTCAATGATGGCAAAGTCCATGCCCGCAAGGCCAAGCACCTCCAAGGCCGTGGGATCGGCCAGCTTGACAAAAGTGCCGATCTGGGTCTGACGGCTGCGCAGCTTTTCCTTCAGTTCCCGGGCGATCATTTTACATACTCCTCCCGTTTGGGGGTGAATATATCGAAGTTAACCAGCACCTCGTCACCAACTACCTCGGCATAGTGCATCAGATTAGGAGGAATGACCAACATACCGCCGGGAGTCAGGCGGAATACCTGATCCTCGATGTGGTAGTCGCACACGCCGGAAGCGATATAGGCAATCTGCTCATAGGGGTGCTTATGGGGTCGGGGCTCATGATGGGGCTGCAGCTCGTTCATAGCAAAGGTCGCACCCTCTCCGGTAAAGGCCTTGCGGCGCACGCCGGGACGAACATCGGTCCAGGGCAGGTCTGCCCAATTTGCGCAGTTATAAATCATTGTAGTTTCCTCCGTCATTTATCGTTCTTCCATACCCAGCAGCCAAGCGGGGTTGTGATAGGTCATAGCTTCCATCTGTTCATCCGTTAAGCTGCAGGCCTCCTGCAGCATCCCGATGAAGCGAGTCAGCCCTGTTACGGGGCTTCCGTTGCCGTTTTGGCCATAGTCGGAATCCAGGACGATCTTATCCATACCCACGGCAGCCACGATATTCCAGGCCTCCTCGATCTCATGGGTGTGAAACTTGGAATCCGGCACAAAAGCAACGGCGTTCAGCTCGATATAAGCGCCCAGCCTGCTCCAGGCCACCATATCCTCGATGGATGCGCCGATCATATAGTGGGGATGGTTGGCCAGAATACGCTTGATGCCCCGCTCCGCCGCAGCATGAATGAGGGCGTCGATCTCATCCCGGCTGCCGTGGCCGGTGGCCAGGATCACATCCGGTTTCTGTGCCAGGTAGTCCAGCACCTGCAGCACTCCCGGCTTCAGGCTGCCGTCCTCATTGAGGTACATAATGGTGTTTTCTGCCACGGTCATGCCCTTGCTGGAGGGAAATGCCAGACCCCTCCCGGAATGCATGATCTTGTGGCGCAAAGAAGACACCGTGGGCATCCACACCAACTTTGCACCCAGCGCACAGGCGGCGTCCACCGCCTTGAGATTGATGCCGCCCACAGAGTTGTTCAGCGCAATACCGCCGAATACCTTGCATTTTCCATCGCCCAGGTGCTTCTCGCAGATCTCAGCGGACATCATGGTAGGTGCGTAGTGGTCCTTAATAACAATGGCAGAATATCCAGCCTTCTGCGCCTCCTGCAGCATCTCCGCCGCATCCACCGCCCGGGGCATCACCGACGGGCCTGCATGCACATGCAAATCAATGATTCTCATAGCTTGCCTCCTGATTTGAATTATGATATTTCCTCAATAGATACCGCCTGCTTCGGGCAGCTATGTAGGCACAGCCCGCATCCGCTGCAAGCCTCATCATCGTGCAGTACGCCCGCTTCTATCGGCTTCATGCCGCCGAAATAGCAGGTGCGCAGGCAGGGCCGCTCCTCGCAATCTCGGCACAGCTCTGTCTGCACTGTCACCTGCCGCCGAGGCAGGCTGCCCAGGTTCTGATAGGTCACAATGTGGTCCGCCGTGCGGCCAACCACTTGGTTGTATTCCTCCAAACCCTTGGCGTGAACCAGTGCATCCAGCTCCTCAACCAGTGTGGAAGCATATTCCGGCCCCCGCAGCATCATGCTGGAGCCCACCTCGACCAGTGAAGCGCCACAGCACATATAGTCATATACATCCCGGGCGGTGTCTGCGCCGTTGCCGCCGAGAATGGTCATCTCCGGCACAGCCCGGCGGGCCCGGGCTACATTGGCCAGCGACACCGGCTTCATCCACGGCCCACCCAAAGCGGCCCAGCCGCCTAAAACCGGTTCGTCCGTCTCGGGATCGACCATCAGGCCCTGGAATCGGTGCATCACCGTCACCGCGGAAATACCCTCCTCGTACAGCGCCTTGGTGATCTCCGCCACGCTGGACACCTGGGGCGTCAGCTTCACGATCACCGGGATGCTCACCGCTCGGCGCACTGCACCGGCGATCTGGCGGCACAGCTCCGGCGATTGTCCAATGAGAAAGCCCAGCTTTCCCTTGGATGCCTCGCCGTGAGGATTGCCAAAATTCAGCTCAATGGCCGGGAAGCCCAGCTGCTCCATTTGGCGGGCATAGCTGACCCAGTTTTCCACATTGCTGGCAGCGATGCTGCCAATGACCACCACGCCGTTTTCTTTTCCGATGGCCAGCAGCTCCGGTGCTTTCCGGCCGAAAGCCTCCATAGACAGCATGGAGCCGCCCCGGGAGAAAAAGTAATACTGGTCAGGATAACCCTCACCCCGCACCGGCTTTTGGTGCATATCGGCAATGTGGATGCGGGCGATCCCCGCATCCTGCAAGGCCGGTGCGTCGGTCACGGACTTGGTGATGATAGCCCCCACGCCGCTCTCGGCAAAGGCGCGAAACTGCTCCGCCGTGCGGGCAATGTCAGTGGAGGCCACCACAATAGGATTCTTAAAGTGCAGGCCTAACACCTGCACACCGTTTTTTAGGGACATGCAAGTCTCCTTTTCCTGTCCTCGCAAGCCTGTCATGCACCGCTCCCTCAGAAGCGGTGCATGAGGGCGCATATCGAATGGATCTCACTCTGCCTTGACAGGCTCTTCCGTCATCGGCTCCTTGTGCCACACGAACCAGCCCGTGCAGGCGTACAGGATGGCGAACAGCGGCACAATGTAGCACAGGAAGGCGTAAGGAATGTATGCGATGCCAATACCCAGCACCGAGAACATATAGGCACAGGAGGTCCCCCAAGGTACCATCGGCGCTCCGATGGTGCAGGTATCCTCCAGTGTACGGGACAGCACCTTGGACTGGATCCCCATGCGGTCGTATGCAGGCCGGAAGGTACGGCCACCCAGAATGATGGGCATGACCTGGTGGCCGGAGATCAGCAGCAGGGAGTAGCAGTATACCATGGTGGACAAGATCAGACCACAAGGCTTATGCACAGCCTTGAGCAGCACATTGTTCACCAGGGAGTCGATTACACCGCTCTTTTCCAGCACAGCGCCCATGGTGGCGGACAGGATGATGATAGCCACAGTGCTATACATGGAGGTCATACCGCCGCGGGAGAGGATCTTGTCCACCATGGCGACGCCGGTATCGGAGGAGAATCCATTCATGGCCGCCCCCAGCATGGCGCTGAGGCTGATCTTCTGCAGCAGGCAGGCAAACACGCCGCTGACGGCGGTGCAGCCCAGCATGGCAGGCACGGCGGGGGCCTTCAATGCGGAGGTCAAAAGCACCAGCACCGCCGGGACCAGGGCGATGACACTGATATTGAAGTTTGCGCCCAGAGTATCCAGAATCAGCTCAATGTTGCTCAGGTCGGCATTGGCCGAGGCGTTCCTAATGCCCAGCACAGTATACAGAACCAGGCAGATCACCGTAGCGGGCACGGTGGTATACATCATGGAACCGATGTGGTCATACAGGGGCGTGCCGGACATATCGGCGGCCACATTGGTGGTGTCGGACAGGGGGGACATCTTGTCGCCGAAGAAGGCGCCGGAGCAAACGGCACCGGCCATCAGCGGGGCAGAGATGCCCATACTGGTGCCTACGCCAAACAAGGCCAAGCCCATGGTGGCAATAGAACCGAAGGAGGTGCCGGTGAAAAGGCTGGTGATTGCGCAGAGGACAAAGGCCAGCGGCACAATGATGTTGGGGGAGCAGATCTTGAGGCCATAATACAGCAGCGTGGGGACAGTACCGCCGATGATCCAAATGCCTACCATCATACCGACGCTCAGCAGGATCAGCAGCGTGGTGGCGGAATCACCCACCACACGCTTGACAGTATCCTGAATGTCAGACCACTTATTGCCCATCAGCAGGGCGAAGACAATAGCGGTACAGCCGCCCATAGCCAGGCCCATTTGGATGCCTACTTTAGTTCGGATAGCTGCCACAACGACAGCAATCACGACAATCAGCGCCAGAAGCGCTTCCCACACCTTGGGTTGACGGGGTGTTCTTTCCTTTTTCATGGTAAAATTCCTCTCTTTGTAAATTTGTTACCGCCCATCATACGAAGCGGTCGCCAGGGAAGGAATTGCTTTTCTTTTCTATATCTGCCGGGTCAGCCTTTTCTCAGATCGCTGACACACTGTGTAATGCGATGCAGGCCCATTTGGCAGTCCTCAAAGGATGTGGCATAGGAAATGCGGAGATGATTCTCTCCGTTTTTGCCGAACTCCACGCCGGGCACTGTGGCCACGCCATATTTATCCAGCAGGAGCTCTGCAAAGGTAAAGCTGTCCATGCCAAACTCGCCAATGTCCGGGAACAGGTAGAACGCTGCCTGGGGGCGGGAGCAGGGAATGCCCAGTTCTTTCAATCCGTTATACAGCAGCAACCGGCGCCGGTCAAACTCCGCCAGCATAGCATAGAGAGAATCCTGGGGACCGGTCAGTGCCTCCAGAGCGCCCAGCTGGCCAAAGGAGCAGGCGTTCATGGCTACCGTCTGATGGGCACGGACAACGATGCGCATTAGCTCTGCCGGGGCTACCAGATAACCAATACGCCAGCCACACATGGAGTAGGTCTTGGAGAAGGACTGCACCGTGATGGTGCGCTCCCACATGCCAGGCAGAGACGCCATGGAAATGTGCTTGTTGCCGTCGTACAGCACCTGCTCGTATGCCTCGTCCGCCAGCACCAGGATATCGTGACGGCAGCAGATCTCAGCCAGCTTGCGCAGGCTTTCCTCGTCCATCATGGTGCCGGTGGGGTTGCCGGGTGTGCACAAGATTAGGAGTTTGGTCTTGTTCGTGACAGCTGCTTCCAGCTTCTCCAGGTCAAAGCAGTAGCCGTTCTTTTCATCCAGCGGTACATACACCGGCTCCGCCTCAGCGATCTTGGTCAAGCTGGAATAGGGAATGTAGCTGGGATCGGCAATGAGCACCTCATCGCCCTTCTCCAGCAGTGCAAAAAGCGCCGCCGCCACTGCCTCCTCGCCGCCGCAGGTCACCATGATCTCCTTGGTGGGGTCGACCTTCAAATGGTTCATCCGATCCAGCTTCTCCGCAATGGCACGGCGCAGGCGAATGTCACCGTAGTTGGAGGAATACGCCGTCACGCCCTGATCCAGCGCCTTCTTGGCAGCCTCCTTGATGTTTGTGGGCGTATCGAAGTCGGGCTGACCAACCTCGAAATGGACTATCTTACGCCCCTCTGCTTCCAATTTGTTTGCTTTCTCCAACACCCGGCGGATGCCGGTAAAGGGTACTCGTTTCATTTTTGCGGGCTCAAAGTCACGCATATCTTCGATACCTCCTTGTGTGAATTAATCAAACTTATTCAATTTCGCCATTTCCGTCCTGTTATTAGAATAATATTACAACATCATCAAAATAACACACTTTATAAAATTTGTCTATACTTATTTCAAATTTATAAAATTTTTGTAATAAACGCATAAAATAGACACTTGCATTTTATGCAAGTGTCTATTTTAAAAATTTAATATAGAAT
>ENA-UEYI01000851-UEYI01000851.1-human-gut-metagenome-genome-assembly--contig:-NODE-851-length-28665-cov-13.037743_pt1 | contig 28665 bp, 30 predicted proteins | sample MGYA00242900_ERZ507916 | MGnify/ENA primary metagenome ERZ507916 (study PRJEB26167, sample SAMN06115521) | human gut metagenome | host: Homo sapiens | place: China:Chongqing | collected 2015-09-02...
CGCCGGCGCAGCCGAAGATAACTCACGAGCGCATAGAGCAGCATGGCTCCAAGGCCGATGAGCCACACCCAGCCTGCAATCTCCGTCCAGACATAGAGCGGGTTGACGCTGGCTGTTGGCGCGGCGGCAAAATGCTCGCTGAGCGCGGGATTCACTGCGTTGTCGATGACGCTCACGCCGCTCGTGATGGTCGGCGCGGGGTCAAACTGCACGACCGCGGGGCTGACCGTTTCGGCACTGGGAATCAGGCTCAACGCGCTCTCTATGGAGAATGGCAGCATAAGCCGCAGCGCGACGATGCCCCAAAGCAGAACATTCATCCACTTGGGCGAACGCTTTGATACCAGGCGCAGTGCCAGCACGGCCAGCACCAGCCAGCTTGCAGAAATGCTCAGATTCAAGAGCTTCAAAAAGACGGCAGCCATAGGCTCACTCCTTTCCGCAGCGGTCGATCATGCGCTGAATTTCCGCAATGTCCTTCTCCGAAAGAGACTTCCGCGTGGTAAAGGCGGCAAGAAACGCGGGAAGGGAACCGTCGAAGGTGTCCTCCACAAATTTCTCGCTCTGTACGGCGTTATAGTCCTCCTGCGACAGAAGAGAAGTGACCGTGCCGTTTTCGTTCTGAAAGATACCGTGTTCGCAGAGCTTTTTCAAAACCGTATAGGTCGTGGATTTTTTCCATTGCAGTTCCTGTTCGCACAGCTTCACCAGTTCACCGGAGGTCAGCGGCTCGTGCTGCCAGATGAGTTCTGCAAAATGCGTCTCAACAACGCCCAGTTTGTAACCGTCCATGTGTGCCCCCTTTCTTTGCAAGTCTACTTACGATAGACTTCCGACACTTGAAGTCTATCATAAGTAGACTGCATCTGTCAAGCACATTTTGTGCCGCTGAAATCAATAATGACCACCCGACCTCAGAAAACGGCAAATTAGCCGCTTTTGCAAGCGGCCGTCCGGCGTTTCGACAGCACGCAAAGCGCACCGAGGGTAGTGATACCCCCCCCACCTCGCACGTTCAGAAAGTACTGCGCACAGAGTGAAAAAACAGCAACATCACCAAGTTGCAAACAGATCACGCAGCCCAGCGGGGCCGCGACGCCTCGGAACAGCGACGCGCATGAGCGCATCGCTGTTCCGAAGGCTTTCTGCGTTCTTCGAGAGCGCCCCGGCCAGGGTCCAAAAGCGGCAAAGTTTGCCGTTCTGATACCCGGCCCGGGGATGTTCGTGAACGTGCAGTACGTGTCGAGGGTAGTGATAGCGGCCCCGTCCGGAAGGCCCGTGTTTCGGCGTGTGGGCCGCTGTGTGCGATCCTGTTGGCGAAGGCGAGTGTGTACCCGCTTTCGACTGTGAAAGCAAACGTGGGCCGTTTGTGGGAGAAGTTGAAAAACGCGATGAAAGATGGTCTGAGATAGAGTTTGAGACGGCAGCTTTGACAGATTTTTCTCTTCTGCTGGTGTTGAGGGTTCACAGTGAACCGGGAAATGTATGTATATAAAAGCGTGGAGGACTAAAAGGAATTTCGCTGACGGCACAAGACCGTGCTGTGGCCGAGGGAGGGAAGGCCCCCTGTTTCGGCGTGTGTGCCATTGTGTGCGATCTTTCTCGGAAAGCCGAGTGTGTACCCGCCTTCACCCGTGAAAGCAAACGTGGGCCATTTGTGCGAGAAGTTGAAAAATGCGATGAAAAGCGGTTGGGAACAGCGCTGTGACGGTAACTTTTGGGCGATATTTGCGAGAAAAGTTTTGAGTGAAAAACTGAACTTTTTAAGCCGGATTTTTGGACAGTGAAAGCCGTTCGATAAAAGCACAAGATAAAGGGCCGCAGTCGCAAGCGCCCGCAGCCCGCCCACAAAGCCCCGCAGTGCGGGGCTTTCCGAGGTTTTGAAACCGCAGTCTAAGGTGCACCTTGAGAGGCGTTTTCGCAGTCGTAGGTGAACATGAGGGGCATTAGACCCCAGCAACAGCAGACTTTTCAAGGTGGACGTTCCGCAGGCGGTTGAGGAATTTTTCGTTTTCAACCGCTCAAAAAAGTGCTTTCAGCACAGCGGCGATTTTCTGAGTAAGATGTGCATATTTTGAGCCGCTGTAGTCAATAAAAAGGACTTTTCATCCGTTCAAAAATCGCACCGCTGAAACCAAAGAGAACGCCCCCGGCAGCGCAGAAATTGCGCCGCAATAGGCAAAGATAAGGGCGGCACGACTCCGAGGGGCAAATGATAACTTTCTGATAACGATTCCGTTTTCCGGTAGCTTTGTTCCCTTGGTTACGGTATTGTTCGTTGCGAAAGGGGCTGATACCATGCCGAAAAGACGAGCGAACGGGGAAGGGAACATCCGCAAACGAAAGGACGGTCGATGGGAGGGCCGGTACACAGTCGGTCACGATCCGGAAACTGGCAAGGCCATCATCAAAAACGTCCTCGGCAAGACGCAAGCGGAGGTAAAAGAAAAACTGAAAAAAGCCATCGAGGAAAACGTCGGCATCGACTACGGACGGGCCAAGACCTACACCGTGGGAAGTTGGCTGGAAGTGTGGATGGAGAACTACGCCAAGATGAAACTCCGTCCATCGACCTTCAAAACCTCGCAAGGCTTTCTGAAAAACCACATCAAGCCGCAGATCGGCGGCATCCCGCTGGCAGATTGCACTTCTCTGGACTTACAACGGTTCTACAAGCACCTGCTGGACGGCGGGCGAGTAGACCGCATCGAGGCCAAGAAAAAGCCGAAAGGTTTGGCACCGAAAACCGTGCGAAACATCCATCAGATGATCGGCTCGGCGTACAACCTCGCTATCGAGCAACACCTCGTCACGAAAAATCCAACGCAGGGCTGCGCCTTGCCAAAAGTCGAACACAAAGAGATGAAAACCCTGACCGCCGACCAACTCAGCGCCTTCTTCCGCGAGGCCAGGGATAGCGGCGTGTTCGCCCTGTACTACATCGACCTGACCACCGGCCTGCGCCGTGGGGAACTGCTGGGGCTGAAGTGGACGGACGTTGACCTCGACCGTGGTGTGCTGAAAATTCAGCGGGCCATTTCCCGGCAAAACGGAAAAGTGGTCGAGGCCCCGCTGAAAACAAAAAACGCCTATCGCACCTTGCCACTGTCGGCAGATGCGATAAACGTTCTGATGCAACAAAGAAGAAAAACGGGTAACAGCGAATGGGTATTCCCATCGCCCACCGGAGGCCCCATGTCCCCGGACAGCGTCCTGCATATGCTGCAAAGAGTACTGAAACGGGCCGGACTGCCCCGCATACGCTTTCATGATCTCCGCCACACCTTCGCGACGATGGCCCTGCAAAACGGCGTGGACGTCAAGACCGTGTCCTCGATGCTGGGCCACTACTCGGCTGGGTTCACGCTGGATACCTACGCCCACGTCACCACGGACGCCCAGCTCAAAGCTGCCCAAACGATGGGGAACATCCTATCTCGTGCCGTCTGATGCTTTCCGCTACCCGCTCCCGTTGGGGTCAGCGTTTGGGTCAGAAAAAAGCAGCACCAAAAAACGGAACTTATGAAAAGCAAAAGCCCTCGAAATCAGACGATTTCGAGGACTTTTGGTACGCCGTGAGGGATTCGAACCCCCGGCCTTCTGGTCCGTAGCCAGACGCTCTATCCAGCTGAGCTAACGGCGCGTGTCCTTTCAGACAGCTTGTGTATCATAGCACAGCGGCTCTGAAAATGCAAGGGGTATTTTCACATTTCCGCCTCTTTTTTGCACGGACTGGAAAAATGCTTGCAATGCGCCCGTCCGGCGCATATAATATCCTATTATTTTACTTGCATTTTCGGGAAAGGAGCGCCCCTATGAACATCTTCCATTCCGTTGCCGAATTAGCGGGAAACACCCCGCTGCTGGAGCTGTGTCGCTACGAGCGCAGGCACGGTCTGAACGCCCGTATCCTTGCCAAGCTCGAGTGCTGCAACGTGGCGGGCAGCGCCAAGGACCGCGTGGCGAAGCACATGATCGAACGCGCCGAGGCGGAGGGAAAGCTCGTTCCGGGGAGCGTCATCATTGAGCCGACGAGCGGCAACACCGGCATCGGCCTCGCCGCGATGGCCAAGGTCCACGGCTATCGCGTGATCCTCACCATGCCGGAGAGCATGAGCGTGGAGCGCCGGAGCCTGCTCAGGGCCTACGGCGCGGAGCTGGTGCTGACGCCGGCGGCGGAGGGCATGGCGGGCGCGGTGAGGCGCGCGGAGGAGCTGGCGGCGGAAACGCCGAAGAGCTTCATCCCCGCGCAGTTCGACAATCCCGCGAACCCCGAGGCGCACTATCTCACCACCGGCCCCGAGCTCTGGCGCGATACCGACGGCTGCGTCGATCTTTTCGTCGCGGGCATCGGCACGGGCGGCACGTTCTCCGGCACGGGACGCTATCTCAAAGAGAAAAATCCGAATGTGAAGCTCGTGGCCGTCGAGCCGGCAGGCTCGCCGCTGCTCTCGGGCGGCAAGGCCGGGCCGCACGGACTGATGGGCATCGGAGCGAACTTTATCCCCAAAAATATGGACATTTCGCTCATCGACGAGATCATCTGTGTCCGCGAGGAGGACGCCTACGCCGCAGGCCGCGATATGGTCGCGTGTGAGGGTGTGCTCGTCGGCATCACCGCGGGCGCCGCGCTTTGGGCGGCGACGCAGCTCGCGCTCCGGCCGGAGAACGCGGGCAAGACCATTGTCGCGCTGCTGCCGGACGGCGGCGAGCGCTATCTATCCACGCCAATGTATCAGGGGGAATGACCGATGCCCGATAAAAATGAGATCATCCGTTCCGCCGCCGCGCAGGTGGCGGAGAACTACCGCAAAAGCGATATTTTGATGTACGGCGACGCGCTGCGCCTGCCGAGCCGCACGGCGGTCATTGAGATCATCCGCGACTTTCAGAAGATCCTGTTTCCCGCCTACTACGGCGATCGCGACCTGCTGAAGCTCCCGCCGGAGCAGTACAGTGCCCTGCTCATGGGGCACGTCTACGACAAGCTGCTGCGCCAGCTTGAGCTGGTGATGCCGGAGGGGGAGGAGGGCGCGCGCCGCGCCGAGAAGGTCTGCGAGGCGATGATGGAGCGTCTGCCCCATATCCAGGAGCTGCTGCTCAAGGACCTGACCGCCAACTACAACGGCGACCCCGCGGCCTCGAGCCGGCAGGAGATCATTCTGTCCTACCCCGGGATGTTTGCCATCTTCATCTACCGCATCGCGCACGAGCTGTATCTGGAGAAGGTGCCGATGATCCCGCGCATCATGACGGAGTACGCACACTCCCAGACGGGCATCGACATCAACCCCGGCGCGACCATCGGGGAATATTTCTCCATCGACCACGGCACCGGCGTGGTCGTCGGCGAGACGACCGTCATCGGTGACCGCGTGCAGCTCTATCAGGGCGTGACGCTCGGTGCCATGTCGCCCGCAGGGATGCACCACAGCGCGGAGACTCCCGCCCGCCGTCACCCGAAGGTCGGCAGCGACGTGACCATCTATGCCGGCGCGACGCTGCTCGGCGGCGCGACGGAGGTCGGCGACAACGTGGTCATCGGCGGCAACGCCTTCCTGACCGAGTCGGTCGAGAGCGACACCAAGGTGAGCATCAAAAAGCCGGAGATGACCTTCCGCGTGAAGGGCGGCCGGTTCTGAAAACAGAAATGGAAAAGCCCGCATCGAAGGATGCGGGCTTTTCTAATGGGCAAAACAGAGGCGAATTCAGAAGCCTGGAGGTGTTGGCGCACACATGCGAACGGGCCGGCTATTCCTCCTCAATCGGCAGAGTGACCTGCGTGACGAACTTCGCGGGGTCCTTGTGCTGCGGCGGGCCTTCCAGATAAATGCGTCGGAGCGTCCCCTTGGGCGTGAATCCGTGCCGCCGCGCATAGGCGCGGAGCTTCTTCTCCGCGGCGGGCAGATCCTCATAGGCCCTGTGGTGGTAGAGACTGAGCGCCGGCGTCGCGGGCAGCGTTACCACATGGTCGCCCTCGCTCTCCGGCGGGACAGCCGCGCAGAATGCGACCTCCTGAGGGTGTGCAATGGCAGACTCCACAAGGTACATCCGCTGTGTGATGTCCGTGCCGTAGAGCCGCATCGCCTCCAGCGCGGTGGCGTGGAGCAGAGCCGTGCGCTCCGCCACCGTGGACGCCGGATACACGCGGCGGTAGACCGTCTGCCGCGGCAGAAGAACGCGCCTGACCTGCGGCGGCGCTGCTGCTGGCAATGCCGCTGCTGCGAGTGATGGCGGGCAGCCGGTCGTTCGGCGCGCTGCTGGCGGCAGATGCTCACCTACTGCGTGCCGCTGATCCCCACGGCTGTCTTCTGGTGGATCATGGGCGTGTCGGACCGTTATCTGGTGAAATGGTTCGTGGAGAGCGATGCCAACGGCATCTACGCCGTTGCCTACAAGATACCGACCATCCTGACCATCCTCGCCACGGTTTTTATGGACGCCTGGCAGCTCTCCGCCATCGCCGAGTCGGGCGACCGCCGGGCGCAGGCGCGCTTTTACGCGCGCGTGTGGGACGCGTTCTTCTCCGCGGTCTGCCTCTGCGCGGGCGGCATCATCGCGTTTTCGCCGCTGCTCATCCGGCTGCTCGCGGCGGAGAGCTACTATGACGCCTGGCGCTATATCCCGATCCTCACGCTCTCGATGATCGCGGCGGCGTTTTCCAGCTTCATGGGCAGCGTCTACGTCGTGACAAAGAAGAGCACGGCATCGCTCTGGATCTCACTCGCCGGCGCGGCGGCAAACATCGCACTCGATCTGTTCCTCATTCCGCGCATCGGCGTGCAGGGCGCGGCGGCTGCCACATTCCTCGGCTGCCTGCTCGTATTCCTGATGCGCACGGCCAGCGCGGGAAGGCTGCTGCCGTTCCGCCTTGCGGGCGGGAAGCTCGCGCTTGGCGCGCTCGTGCTGCTCGTCCAGACGGCAGCGATGCTGCTCCGCCCGCGCGGCTGGCTCGCCGCGCAGGGCGTGAGCCGGAACGTTCTCTTTATCCTTGCGCTGCGCCCGATGCTCGCCGCCGCGCAGACGGTGTTTCAAAGAAAGTAGGTGGTTTCCATGATCTTAACGGCATTCCACGGCTTCTGCATGGCGCTGGCGGACAGCGTCCCCGGCGTCTCCGGCGGGACGATCGCCTTTATCCCGTTCATCGCCGCGGCGGAGCGCACGGCGCTGAAAAAGCTCCGCGGCGCGCCGTTCGCCCTGCTCGGCATGGCGGTGGTCGTAGGGCTCACGCTGCTGCGCGGCTCGTCCGCGCTGGGAAGCGTCAGCTTCGCGTCGCTCTCGCCGCTCTCGCTGCTTTATATCTTCCTCTCCGGCGCGGTCGCCATCACGGCGATGGTGCTGCCGGGCATCTTGGGCTCGTCCATTCTGCTCACCGCGGGCGTGTATCTGCCCGCCATTCAGGCTGTCCGCAGCTTCCTGCACATGGAGCTTTCCGTGCTGCCGGGGCTCTTCGCGCTGGGCTTCGGCGTGCTCGCGGGCGTGGCGCTGTCCATTCACGCCATCCGCACCGCGCTGCACAAATACCGCAGCGAGATGGTCTGGCTCATTTTAGGGCTGATGCTCGGTTCGCTCTACGCCATCGTGTATGGAGCGGTCAACCTGACCGTACCGCTTCCGCCGATGAGCCTTGTGACCTTTGACGCGCCCGCGTTCCTGCTGGGCGTGGCGATCCTGCTGGGGCTGGAGCTGCTGCGCGGGAGAATGGAGGCCGGACCCGCGGCAGGAAAGGAGCGGATCGCGCATGAGCATTGATTGGAGCATCCTGCACTGGATCCGGGACGTTCTGACCTGCCCGTTTTCGGACTCCCTCATGCCGAAGCTCACGCTGCTCGGCAACGGCGGGGCGGTCTGGCTGCTGGCGGCAGGCGGACTGCTGTGTACAAAAAAATATCGCCGGCAGCGGTTTCTTCTGCTCGGCGGTCTGGCAGTCGGCGTGCTGGTGGGCAACGTATGCCTGAAGAACCTCATCGCCCGCCCGCGCCCCTGCTGGCTGGACAGCAGCGTGCGGCTGCTCATCGCTGACCCCACAGACTATTCGTTCCCATCGGGTCATACCCTGTCCCCGGTCATCGGCGCGACGATTTTGACGAAAACGGACCGCCGCTTCGGCTATGCGGCCATCCCGCTCGCGGCGCTCATCGCCTTTTCGCGGCTGTATCTCTATGTCCATTTTCCCAGCGATGTGCTTGCCGCGGCGGTGCTGGGTGTTATGATCGGCGAGCTGGCCTTTTATGCTGACCGAAGGTGGACGGAGCGCAGAGGGACATAAGGCGTTTCCTGCCATCTCATTCTTTGAAATAAATCCTCAAAAGGACACACAAGCCGGAGGCTCCCATAACGAGGGAGCTTTCGGCTTGCGCGTTCAATTCAGATGCTCCAGCGCCGCCGCGACGGATACTTGCAGACTTGCCTCGACCTCCAGCATCGAAACGGGCTCCTCCAGAAGCTCCGCTGTGGAAACGGGAAAGCGGCCGCCTTCACGGCTGCGCAGCAGATAGAGCAGCCCAAGGGTCATCGCGCTGCGCTTCGCCTCAATGATCGCGGCCTCCTCCTCATAGCCGCCCGTTTCGCGCAGGGCGCGCACCAGTCCGCGGCGCATTTCAGCGAGATAGGTGGGCTGATAAAAGCCGCCGAACACCGTGAAGTCGCGGAGGAAGTGCGCCTCCAGAAAGCAGAGGAACAGGCCCGGCAGCAGCGACCCGTCCCGCAGCCCCTCCGTCAGCGCCTGCGGCGTGAGAGGGACGGTCACAGCCTCTCCCAGTGAGTTTTGACCCGTCAGCGCCGCCGAGCCCGCGCTCTCGCGCAGCCGCAGAGGAAACAGCGCCGCGCGGCGGTCGAGTCCCCAGAAAAAGTGCGTGCCGCTGGTGTCTCCCGTCCAGCAGCCGGAAACGCCGTTCAGCTCCCGCAGAAGCGATGCGCGCAGCTCCTGCCGGAACAGCATTTGGCAGGTGAGCGCGTCTTCCGTCCGAAGATCTCTTTCCAGCAGACGGGCGGTGAGCGTCTCCATCGGCATCCAGAGGTACTGCGGCGCGCGATCGGTGAAGTACCGCTGTGAGAGCATGGCGTTGATGACCGTGGTCTGCTCCCGCAGCGTGCCGCAGCGCTGCACACGGCCGGAGAGCAGGACCTCGCGGCAGAAGCGCTCCAGCGCGTCGGCTGTGCGAAGTGAGCAGGAGCCGCGCCGCGTCTCCTGCCGCAGGCGGTTCAGCGCATTGTCTACCATGTCCGGAGAGATGCCCTCCACGGCGGCCACGCAGGCGTGGCGCAGCTTGAACGGATAAAACGGCAGCCGCAGGCAGCCTTCCGGCGCGGTGCAGTCGTAGACCAGCATACCCCTCGGGTAGACATTGTTGTCCAGCCTCGGGTTGGCACAGGACAGAAACGGAACGACCGCCCCGGTTTCGCCCTGCAACCGCAGCCACCGGTCGCAGAGGATCGTGTCCTGCACGGTCATGTACTCGAACGCGGGATGATGGTGGTTGGCGGTGGACAGGCAGCGGCGGCGCCGGAGAACGTCCGCGCATTCCCCGGCGGTCTCCGCGCCGAAAAAGGGCGTGAAGTAGTCCCGCACCTCTGTCAGCAGGTCCTCCGAGGGCAGAATGTCCGGCAGCGGCCGGTGGTGGAGCTGCCCGAGATAGGTAAGCAGCGTTTCGCCGCCATGCCGCCGCAGCAGCTCCGCGGCTGCCGGATAATTTTCAGCAAGTGCCGTCATTTGCTCCGTCATTCTCTGCCGCCTCCAGTCGGATCGAAAGCACCGTGTTGTTCATGTTCATGATGCGCGTATAGGTCTTCTGGTCGGTGAGCCGCTCGAGCAGACGGATGTTGTTCATTTGAAGGATATCCTCATCGTCCACGAACGCCAGCGGGTCGAAGGGCGCGCCGTCGTCGCGGATACGGACGATCAGGCTGCCCTCCTCCAAAAGAAGGCAAATGTCGATCATGCTCACATGCTCGTTGTGGTTGATGATGTTGAGGGCGGCCTCCTCAAAGGCGATGGCCAGCAGGACGCCCTTGTTGCGGGGGATGCCGTTCTGTTGGCAGAACAAGTCAATCTCCCGGTGGATGTCCGCGACGTTTTCCGCCCTTCCTGTGATGGAAAAGCTGTGGCAGCTCCGGTCCGCCTGATCCTCCAGCCCGAGGAGGGCGACGTTCCCACAGGTCCGCTTTTCCCGGAGCAGCGTGACCGCGGGGGACAGCAGCTCCACCAGCAGGCACCAGACGGCCACGGCGGGGACGCTGCGCCAATGGAGCCGCGAAATGGCCGCCACGCAGAGCAGCAGAAGCAGTATTTTGAGCACCACGTTCTGCAGCGTCAGCAAAAGCACGGACAGGCGCTGCCGCTGAACGCTGGGATAGAGCCTGGCGAGCAGGTCGTTGAGCCAAAGGAAAGGCAGACTGAGCAGCATGATGCGGAGCGCGAGCACGGTGTCCGGCTCTGCGGCGATGCCGTAGGAGTTGAGAAACGGCGCGGAGAAGCAGAACAGTCCCGCCATGAGCGCCGCGACGAGCGCATAGGTGTATTTGGACAGGAGGGAGAGCATCTTCCGCAGCCCGTAGAAGTCGCGTTCGCCGTAGAGCATACTGCCCAGCGTGGAGATCGTCTGCAGCGCGCCGCCCGCCAGAATGCGCAGGATGAAGCGAAGCTGGCTGTACACCGCATAGAGCGCCACGCCGATGTTGCCCACAAAGTACATCAGAAGCAGGTTCACCGTCAGGCCGGAGAAGATGCGTGAGGCCTTGTCTGTGGCAAAGGAGGAGCAGGACGAGGCCAGCTCCCGCCCGGTCTCGCGCAGGTCGTCGGCGCGCAGGACAAAGCGGAAGGTGCGCTTTTTGGACAGCAGGTAGGGAAGCACCACCAGAATACCCGCCGCGTTGCCGAGCAGAGAGGCTGCGGCCGCGCCGGCGACGCCCGTGCGCAGATACTTCATAAAGACAACGTCCAGCACGATGTTCACTCCGTTGGCGGCGACGACCGAGCCCATGGCGAGCTTGGAGCGATCGTCCAGAATGGCGAAGCTGGAGAGAACGAGATTGACGCCGACAAAGGGCGACGAGAGCAGGGTGAAGAAGGCGTAGCGCGCCACATCGTTCGCGATCGCGCCGTTGTTGGACAGGACGCCGCTGAAAAAGCCGCAGAACGGCAGCAGGCACCAGCAGAGAAGTCCGCCCGCGAGCGTCAGAAGAAAGGACAGGGTGAAGACCCCGTTGGCCTGACGGAGCCTTCGCTTGCCCAGCAGGATGCCCGCGGCGACCGGGCCGCCGGAGGAGAGGACGAAGCCGAATAGCTCCGCCACATCCACAAAGCTGTCGCAAAGGCCCGCGGCAGCGACGGCATCGGCGCCCAAAAGGACGCCGATGAGCATAAAGTCCACAACGGAGACCAGATAGGCGGAGGCGGTCACCACCGTGCCGACGCCGAAAAACTCCCGCGTCTTGCTGCGTATGATGGACTCGTTCCGCAAGTATTCATATCCCATTTTGCTTTCCGCCTTTCACACTTCGGGACGGTCACACGCCGGTGCGCGGGCCTATCCCGGGTTTTTGAGACATTCGGTATCCAGCATTCCCAACTGGCCGGCGACGGTCGTGACCTCGACCTGCAGGCAGGTCAGGTTGGATGCCGTCGCGATAAAGTCGATCATGGAATTGATCGCGACAGCCAGAGCGAGGGCCTCGCCGGGGATGCCGAGCTGGGTGAACATGACCGTGTAGCAGGTCAGCGCGCCGCCGGGGATGGGCGGCATCGCCAGCGACAAAAGCCCGGTCACAACGATCATCGTGAGGAGCCACGCGGGCGTGATGGCCGTGCCGAAATTTTCCGCCATGCACAGGCAGGTCGCCACAAAAGCGACCGCAACGCTGGGCATATAGAGGACCTGTTCCAGGGGCACGGCGAAATGCGCGAGCATCGGCGGGATACCCAGCTTCTTCTCGCAGGTCTCTAAATTGGTGGCGAACGCCGCGGAGGACGACGCCGTGGTGAGACCGATGAGGAAGGTCGGCAGCAGCTTTTGCACAAGCAGCCGGAAACTCACCCGGCGCCGCGCGGCAAGGATGCCGATGAATACGAGACACATCAGCGGGCAAAGTGCATAGGTGATGACGATGGCCTTGAGGATGCCCGAGAGCTCGGAGCCGAAGTCGGAGCCCAGCAGAGCGAACAGACTGAAAAATACGAAAAGCGGGATCAGGTCGCCGATGGCCTCCATGAGGAACTGGACCACCTCGTTCGTCTGCTCAATGAACGTGCGGACGGCGGCGGCACGGTCGCCCAGGATCAGCAGGGCGATGCCGACGGCGGCGCCCAAAAAGATAATCTGCAGCGTGTTACCGTTCAGGAACGGAGAGATGATATCCGAGGGAACGATATCCAGAATGATCTGATAGATGGTCGAGAATCCGCTCAGCGCCGCGCCGCCCGAGGACAGCTCCAGCGGGAAAAGCCATAAAAGGCAGACGGTCGCTCCCGCGCTGACGAGGAAGCTCAGCGCCGCAATGCGGCCGATCACTTTCTTCCCGATCCTTCCCATCATGGTCATATCGCCGATGTTGAAAATGCCCCAGCAGATCGCCAGGAAGATCATCGGCGAGGAGATGGTGCGCAGCAGGTTTAGGATCAGCGTAAAGAGCGGGTCGGTCACGGCCCGGACGCCCGCCTGCGCACCCGCGGGGAGCAGGCGCTGCAGCAGCCCGAGGACGACCGCCGACACGATGGCGAGCAGGAGCTTCTGCATCTGCCCCAGCTTCCGCTTTCTGGGCGGCTCGACGGTCAGACAGTTTTCGCCGTTTTGATAGCTCTGCGTCAGCGTAAGGCCCGCCTGCGCCAGCAGGCGGCTGGAGAGCAAGCAGTTTTTCAGCACGTCGTCGGCCCGGAGCTCCCTGCCCTCGACACGGATCTCGATCCGCTGCCTGCCCAGACGTTTTTTCGCGCAGAAGGTGACCGGCGCGCCGGGGAGGGCGGAGGACCAGCTCTCCAGGATCTCCTCCAGCGAGAGGCGAAGCCGCAGGATATCCTTTCGGTCCGCCTCCGCCTCCGTCAGAGAATCCGCGAACTCCTGCGAAAGAAGATCCACGGTCTCCGGCGACAGCCGATAGCCTTTCTTTTTCGATGTCAGCATACTCATTTCCTCCCGCTCATCCGTTCTTTTTCCGCTGCGCTCCCGAACAAACGCTCATTCGATGCGAAGAATGTCGGAAAAGCCCGTGACCTCAAACACCTCCATCACGGCCTCGTTCACGTTCCGGAGCAGCATTTCCCCTTGCTGATTCATGAGCTTCTGCATCGCAAGCAGCACGCGAAGGCCCGCGAAAGAGATATATTCCAGCTTTTCCACGTCAAATACCAGACGTGTAATGCCGCCGCGGAGCTCCTCCGGCCTCGGTGTGGTCATCGTGCCCCTCCGCATAAAGATCTTCCGTTGCCGCCGGCCGCGGCAGACCGGGCCGGCCGGAGACTATGGCTTGTCCTCCTGCCGCTCCGCCTTCCGCTTGAGCAGCATTTGGTCCGTTTTCTGCCGCAGAAGCAGCAGCATATCCAGCTGCTCGGCGTTGAGGTCCAGCCCCCGCTCCCGGAACAGCGACAGGAGCTTTTCACGGTACTCGCCCTCCCGCAGCGTCGGATATTGCTTTGCCAGCTCGTTGAGCTTTCGCCGCAGCTCCTCGTTGGTGTCCGCTTCCCAGTTGAATTTGGCGGTCTCCGCAAAGGAGAGCTTTTTCTTCTTCCAAGGCCAGTTCATAGCAATTGTCCTTTCCGCGCCCCTGCGCTGTCATCGGCGGGCGTCATTCTTCCTTTTCCGGAGACAGCATAGCACAGCCGCACCCCGACGGAGCAAAAATGCCGGAATTGGTCGTTCTGCCTCCCGAATTGGTCGCGGGCAAAAAAGGAAACCGCCCGAGGGCGCTTTCCCAAATTTCGTATCGAAATCTATGGATTGAGAATGACGCAGGCGGTGCAGACGCCGGCTTCAACTTTGTAGTGTACCTCACCCTGATAGCGCTCGGCGGCGGAAACGATGCTGTCGATCCCAACGCTCCGCTCCGCGGGCAGACCGTTTTCCAGCGCCAGGCTGACGCAGGGGTTGCTCACCGCGAGGACCGTCTTTTTCCCGACGTTTCGGATGTGGACGCGGATGGGGCCGGCGCTGTGCGCCGCAGTGCAGGCATGGAGGGCGTTTTCCAGAAGGTTCGCGAGAATGGCGACAAAGTCCACGTCGGTGACGTCGGACTGCGCCGGAGTGTCCGCCTGCGCGGTGAACGCCACGCCTGCCGCCTTCGCCTTTTCGGCGTAGGAGCGCAGCAGCTCGTTGACCATGGGGTGCGGGCACCACGCGGGGAAGTTCTCGGCGACCGCCTGCTCCTGCTCAAGATAGCGCAGGATGCCGTCGGTGTCACCCGCGTGCGCCATGGCGGCGATGCAGGCGTCGTGATGCCGCTTGTCGTGGCGGATGCGGCGGCTCTCCCGCTCTGCCCGGCTGACAGTCTCCATGTAGCTCGCCAGATACTCCAGCTTCTGCTTGACGAGTGCTTCTCTGGCGTCTCTGCGCATATAAAAAATGTTGCCGATGCTCAAAACGCTGACCGAGGCGTAGGTGAATACCGCAGCGCAGAAAGCGAACAGGGTATCCGGCTCCACTCCGTCGTCCAACCGTATCCTTGACATGAGGGCTATGAACAGAAAAAAATAGATCGCGGAAACGGCGCTCAGGAGTTTCCAGCTCTGCTTCCGAAAGCCGCTGACCTCGCGGAGCAGCGGCCTGCCGTATCTCCGATAGGCCAGCAGGATCGGCAGCGCCGTGACAATATGGAGCGCGGTGCGCACAAGGTATTTGACCGCCATCGGGCGGTCGGGCAAAAGAAAATAGCACAGGTAAAGGCCGCCGGACCAGGAGATGCAGCACACGCAGAAAAACGTGATGAGCAGATAGACCTTTTTCCAGAAGCCGTCCGCGGACACCGCAATGAAAACGGCGGAATAGCTGAGAAAGCCGACCGTCAGCGACACCGGCAGCCGCAGCGGCGCCGGCAGCAGGCCGAAGCACAGATAGAGATCCAGCAGCAGGATAAGTCCCTCCGCGCCCCACAGCAGCGCTGTCCTTTGCACGGACCAGCGTCGCTCCTGCATCAGCAGCCCGGCCGCCAGCAGCGCCGCGAAGATCGCCAGTCCCACATAGAGGATCGTTCCGATGTAGCGGGGGTCTGTCATCCGTTTCTGGCCTCCTCTAAGTAGAAATCAAAGTATGCCTGCTTAATTTGGGCGCGCAGCCGCCGCGGAACGGGAATGCGCTCGCCGCCGTCCATGACAAGGTCCGTGCCGGAAAAGCAGCGGACGTGTGCAAGGTTCACAACGTAGGAGGCTCCGCACGGGATCATGCCGCGCCGTCCCGCCAGACAGTCCTGCAGCTGGGCGGCGGTCAGCCGCGCCGTCAGCTTCCGGCCGGAGGCCAGAGAGAAGATGCGCCGCTTGCCGTCGGTCTCGATGTACAGCACGTCCTCCAGCGCGATGCGGTGCAGCTCGCCCTCGCAGGGGAGCAGGAGCCATGTCCGCTCCTGCCGTAGGGCGATCACACGGTCCAGCGAGACGCTGAGCTTTTCCTGCGTGTACGGCTTTTGAATGTAGTCCGCGGCGTGGAGCGCGAAGGCGTCCACCGCGTAATCCGAGCTGGTCGTCAGGAAAAGGATGTCCGTATTTTCGCTGCACCGGAGGATGTCCCGCGCCAGCTCTGTCCCCAGCATTCCGGGCATACAAATGTCCAGCAGGGCGATATCCGGACAGCCGGCCTTCTCGAAGGCGTCCAGCATCGCGAAGGCGGAGGAATAGACGGACGTCTCGATGCCGTGCTCACGGTGCGCGTCCGCGTAGACGCGCAGGTCCTCCGCGATCCGCTCGCGGTCCCCGGTGTCGTCGTCGCAAATGGCTATTTTCAGCATCGTCCCGCCTCCTTTGCCGTGCTTTTCTGTATTATATACCGCCGCTTGCCGCTTCGCAAGCGGTCGGCTCCGCCGGATCCAACCGTTTTGCGGCCTTCCGCGCGGCGCCCTGTGTGAGGTCCATTGTATCAGCCGGAAGAAAAATGCGCAAGCGAAACGCCTGCGCATTGTTGGCATTGTCGGTCATCCGTGGGTCGAGCCGCAGAAGGTCCTTGCGGAAATTAAAATCGAATAGGGCTCAACGATAAAGCCGGAGTGATCGGGAGCGACGGAAAGGCCGCGGCATAAGCTGTCGCGGTGTACTGCCGTCCGCGCACCGGCACCCGGCGCGAGAGAATCACCGCGCCGTCCACTGGTATGCGATCCGGGGCGAGCCGTCCCTGACATGGATGATCCCGCACTTCTTAAAGCCGCTCTTCTCGATCAGCCGCTGCATCGTCGTATTGTTGGCGTGGGTATCGACGCGGACATTGGGGGAAATGCTTTTGCAATGATCGGCGGCGCATTGGAACAGCCCGTGGACCTGCCCGTCGCCGGCCAGCCGATGGATCGTGACGTAGGGCTCGTCGTTCAGCCATTCGCCCTCCTCAATGTGTGCGTAGGTAGGCTCCGCGCCATCAAACAGGGCAAATACCCCGTGTATGCCGGTCTCATCGTATATCACCTTGCAGACCTTTTTTTGAAGGTCGGACCGGATCAGGTCCGCGCTCGGATAAGAGCGACCCCATTGGGTGGGATTGCCCGACCGGATCATGTAGTCCTGCGCGTATTCGTATATTCTCCGGATCTCTCCGAGATCAGCTTCTGTCGCATTTCGCAGGCTGAGCATATGTTTTCCTCCGCTTTCCTTTGTTTATGGCTTTTTCCGCGTCAGCCCAGCTTATCGCCGTTTTGGACCTTCTTGTCCGGTGTGACCAGCACGACGCCGCCCTCGCTGTATGTGCCGAGGACAAGGACCTCCGACACGAATATCCAGTTTCATGAAATCATCAAATGCTGCCATGCTGAGCACATCCTTTCCTTGCCCGATTCCTTGCGCTCAGCATATCACAGCTCCGGATGGTTGGCAATGGGGCGCGGCAGCCTTTTTGAAAAGAATACGCGCCTGCGCGAAAGACCTAACCTTTGGTTAATGGTTTTCCGTTTTCATCCACCGTACAATGAAGGTACGGTGGAGTTTTTTATCCCCCGATACGCTGAAAAAAGGAGGACGCACGCTTGAACCGGAGATACCTGTCAGCCGTTGAACCACTGCCGGACCACATTCTGCAGGTCGATTTCGTATCCGGCAGCCGCCTGCTTCTGGACATGAAGCCGTATCTCGACAAGACCCGCTTCCGCTCCCTTTCCGACCCGCTGGTATGGAGCAGCGCCGTGACCAACGGCATCTTCGTCCGCTTCGGAAACGTGGAGCTGAGCCACGACGAGCTCCTTTCCATGGCGGAGCAGGAGCATTGAAGCAAACGATCTGGATCAAAAAAGGAGAGAAAAACGATGAAGAATCGAAAAAGCTATTATTCCCTGCTGCTGGCGCTGGTGCTGTGCCTGTGCCTGACCGCCTGCGGCGGCAGCGACGATACCATCGACGACGGCGGCGAGGACTACAGCGGCAATGAGGTCAACACCCCGGATTCCTTTGAGGGGATGGTCAAGGACTCCGAGCTGGCGACGAACTATGCCATGTACTGGGGCACCTGGGTCGACGCGGACAACAACAGCGAGCTGATCGTGGCGATGGCCGACAGCGGAGATGAGGTCCGCTTTGATCTGTATCAGGACGGGAGCATAGAGGCAAGCGGCTTTGTCCAGTTCTCGCAGGAGTACAGCGGTGATTATTTCTACAACGAGTTCGACGGCTGGGCCCACCACTGCTGGCTGGCCGACGACGGCACGCTGCAGATCGAAGGCTTCGGCGGCTTTGAGAAGGACGCCTCCGCCAGCGACATGGACGCGTCGGATACAGGCGATGCCGACGCCGACGTTTCCGCGCTGGCGGGTATGTGGTATATGGACGGCAACGTGAATGCCGCGAGCTGGATCGAGCTCGACGGCTCCGGCATCTGGACGCTGTATGAGCGCTCGGCGGAAGGCGACTGGAGCGAGGTCGACTATGGGACGCTCCGCGCGAACGGAGACAACCAATACGAGGCGGTATCCGACGCGTATGAGGACGTGAGCTACGACCTCTATCTGGCGGACGATAACGCGATGTACTGGGGCGGCGAAAACGACTACTACCAGAGAACATAAGCAGCGGGGAGGGAAGCGGCGATGAAGACGCGGAAAAAATACCGGTCCCTGCTGCTCGCGGCGCTACTCTGCCTGAGCCTGGCGGCCTGCGGCAGCCCGGACGGAGACATCGCGGGCGGCGACTGGCGCACCACCGGCGTGGTCGATGCCTACGGCACGGTCGCGCGGGACGGGGAGGAGATCGATGTGTGCGCCTGCCTCGGCCCCAAAGCGCTATATCTCTATTACGACAATGAAAAGCACGAGCTGTTTGACACCGCCGTGCTTCCAACTGACGAGCTTGGCGATGAGGACTGGCAGTTCGGCGAGATGTCCCTCAGCGACTTCAGCGGAGACTACAACAGCGACCTGCGGCTCACGCTCTTTCACGAGGACATGAGCGAATCCTACATCGTGTGGGAGTGGGAAAAGGGCGCCGGCTATCTCTACCGGCCGTCCGACTCCTATTTCCGCGAGAGCCGCGTGGTCGATGAGCCGCCGGCGGATGACATTCTGACGGAGCAGACGTGAAAGGAAGGCGGCTATGAAAACGAAAAAAGATAAATTCGAGCCGGTCGGCGCGGAGCGCATGACGGACGCGGAGCTGTCGAAGCAGCTGGGAAGCTATCAGAGGACGGAGAGCGTCGGCATGTTGCTGGGCGTCTTACTGGTGATCGCCGGGTGCATCATGATGTTTGTATATCGCAACATCGCTGTGATCTGCATTCTGGTCTTTGCCGGCGTAGCGCTTTTTCTGCTGGTGGCAAAGCCTGCCCAAACGAAGAAAAAAGCCCTGATGCAGCAGCAGTTGGGCGGCTTCTTCCGCACGGAGCTGACAAAAGCCTTCGGCCCGGAGCCGGAGCCGGCCACGCTGCCCATCGACTGGGCGTACCTGAAGGCGGCGAAGCTGTCGGCGGTCGACTTTACAGAGTGTACCGTGACGGACTTCCACGAGGGCGAGCACAAGGGGCTGCGGTTCTCCGCGGCCAACGTGGAGCTGCGGCGCACCGTGGAGGAAAAGTCCGGCCCCGACAACGACAACTGGATGACCCGGACCGAGACGCTGTTCCGCGGCATCGTGGTCCGCTGCAAGGACATCTGCGATCCGGCGCTGGACATCGCCCTGAACGACCTGTTTCAAGAACGGAAGAAGGACGACATCACCGACCCCGCTGCCTTCCGGAAGCACTTTGCCGCTCACACGGCGGATGGCCGGGAAGTAAACGATTTGGTCACGCCGCAGCTTCGTGACCTGGTACAGAAGCTGGAGGCATCCTCCGGCAGCGCCAAGCTGTGCGGCCTTATTCTCCGTGACGGCGATCTGACGCTGGCCCTGAACACCCGGTATGTGTTTGCGGGCGTTCCGGAGGAGCTGGATCTGCGGGACATCGACGGTATCCGCAAGTGGTTTACTGCCTCGCTGACCGGTATGGGCAATCTGCTGGATCTGATAACGGAAAGCCCTGCCCTGACGGGCGCGGCGGAATAAGGAGGACGATATGCCTCTTTGGTTAGCCGTTTTGATGCTTTTGCTGGCGCTGGGCGGCATCGCGCTGAGCCGCAGATATCTGCGGCATGACCGCTCGGCACAGGCTTTGTGCATCGTGGTGTGCGCGCTGGTCGCGCTAGCCTGCGCGGTTTATATCGGTCTGACCGTCCTGCTCGTGGCGGCGGTGCAGGACCGCCCGCCCGCGCTCTGAAGGCGGAATAAGGCATAAGAGGACGCGCCATTCTCGACGGAAAAGCCGCCGGTTCGTTTATCGAACCGGCGGCTTTATCGTATTGCTTTGGGCAGCGCACGGTAGTATTTTTCCATTTCGCTGTACCGGAAGGCGATCAGACAGCCCGGCGGCGCGCCACGGGGAGAGCAGCACGAAGCGGCGGTCCGCTCCGGAGCGGATCAGCTCGCACAGGGCGTTCCAGTCGTTCTCGTCCTGCATATTCTGCAGGTCATCAAGCAGCAGAACGCGCCACCTGCCGTCGACAGGCGGGAGCGCGAAGCCCTCGCCACCGGCGGACAGGTGCAAAACATCCTGCCCGCGCAGCAGAGCCTCGGCGAGCGCGGTCTTACCGAAGCCGCAGGGGCGCTGAAAAAGAGAATGCGCCCTCCGGCCATGAAGTGTTCAAAGCGTTCCGCGATGGCGGATTTAATGATGATCTCCGGCTCGTTTCATCCTCCGTAAAGCATAATGGCATGGTTATATCTCGTATAGCTCCATTATACACGCTCAAACGGAAATGTAAATCATACCAAAGTATGAGAAAACGGACGAAACGGCGGAGATCCGTTCACTTTTTCCTTACGGGATAGCAGACCTCGGTGACGAACTCGCTCGGTGTCGGGATACCGGCCCTTGACGGCCTTCTGCGCTTCGGCAATTTTTGCGCAAAAGAAATGAGACAGCCGAGGCTGTCTCATTTCGGGCGTTCGTTACTTTTTGCGGGAGAGCGGCGCGATGTGGCGCTCAACCTTCTCCGCGTGCTCAAGCGGCTTGATGAAGCGCTGACCGAGCGGATGGCGCGTGTTGCGCAGCTTGATGAACTTCTCCGCCACCTGCGGGAAGAGGGCGAGGGAGAGCACGTCCTCCTCGCTGCGGGCGAGGCCCTTGTACTGCTCGCGGTACTTCGGCAGCTCCGGCTCAATGAGGTCGGCGGGACGGCAGGTGATGACGTCCTCGGGCTTGATGCCGGCCTTGGCGCGGACCTCCTCGTTGACCGTGCCGGGCAGCTTGCCGTACTCGCCGCGCAGCATGGCGCGGGATTCCTTCGGGAAGTTCTTGTAGCGCTCGCCGAAGATAATGTTCATCACGGCCTGCGTGCCGACGATCTGGCTCGACGGCGTGACCAGCGGGGGATAGCCGAAGTCCTCACGCACGCGGGGGATCTCGGCGAGCACATCGTAATACTTATCCTCCTTGCCTGCCTGCTTGAGCTGGGAAATGAGGTTGGAGAGCATACCGCCGGGCACCTGATAGAGCAGGGTGTTGGTGTCGACGTTGAGCACCTTGGGATCGAGCGCGCCGCTTGCCTTGAGGCGCTCGGCGACCTTACGGAAGTGGACGGCGGCCTCGCTCATCTTGCCGAGGTCCAGACCCGTGTCGCGCACGGTACCCTTGAGCGTAGCGACGAGGGATTCCGTCGCGGGCTGGGAGGTGCCGTTGGCGAGCGGGGAGAGCGCGGTATCCACGATGTCCACGCCGGCCATCGCCGCCATGAGATAGACCATGTCGCCCGTGCCGCTGGTGTTGTGGGTGTGCAGGTGGATGGGAATGCTGACGGTCTCCTTCAGGCGCTTGACGAGGGAGTAGGCGTCCATCGGCAGCAGGAGGTTCGCCATGTCCTTGATGCACAGGGCGTCCGCGCCCATCTCCTCCAGCTCGCGACCGAGCTTGACAAAATAGTCCTCGTTGTGGATGGGGGAAATGGTATAGGAAAGAGTCGCCTCGACCTGTCCACCGTATTTCTTGGTGGACTTGATGGCCTGCTCCAGATTGCGCACGTCGTTGAGCGCGTCGAAAATGCGGATGATGTCGATTCCGTTTTCAATGCTCTTGGCGCAGAACTCGTCCACCACGTCGTCGGCATAGTGCTTGTAGCCGAGAATGTTCTGACCGCGGAAGAGCATCTGCAGCTTCGTGTGGGGCAGGTGCGCGCGCAGCTGCCGCAGGCGCTCCCATGGGTCCTCGTTCAGGAAGCGCAGGCAGCTGTCGAAGGTCGCGCCGCCCCAGCACTCGAGGGAATAGTAGCCGATGGAGTCGAGCACCTCGCAGGCGGGGAGCATATCCTCCAGCGTCATGCGCGTGGCCGCCTGCGACTGATGCGCGTCACGCAGGATGGTATCGGTGATCAGAAGCGGCTTATTCGATAAAAATTCCATAAGAACAGGAGGTCCTTTCCTAAAATTACCTTTAGTTTAGCATACTGCCGCAGATTTAGCAAGAGGGTATTTGACGGATTTCCGTCATTTAACGGCAAGAAAATGACGGAGAAGTTGCGAAAAAACAGCAAAGCGGTAAAAGTGCTGTAAAAGAGGCGTGGCCGGCCTTGACTTTTTCCCTTGCCTTGTGCTATACTGTGCAGACTTTGAGGGAGTAGATGGCGCGAGAGCGTGGCAAGTCAACAGACTGGCCGAAAGGCCTGGCTTGTCTTAAACACCGAGACTCAAGTATGGTTTTGCCGTACCTGCGTCTTGTTTTCGGGTGCGGCGACGTACCTGATTTTTTTATGTGCGGAGGACAATCCATGGGATTTTTTGAACTGTTCCTGATCGGCATCGGTCTTTCGATGGACGCTTTTGCCGTGGCCATCTGCAAGGGCCTCGGCATGGAGAGGATCAACAAACGCGACACGCTGTTGCTGGCGTTGTTCTTCGGCGGCTTTCAGGCGCTCATGCCGCTCATGGGCTATCTGCTCGGCAGCCGGTTCGCGAGCTACATCGAACGCTGGGATCATTGGATCGCCTTTGTGCTGCTCGCCTTCATCGGCGGCAATATGATCCGCGAGAGCCGCGAGCAGGAGGAAGAGGAGACCAAGCACTGTGGGAGCATTCGCTATCGCGAGCTCTTCACGCTGGCGGTCGCCACGAGCATCGACGCGCTGGCTGTCGGCGTCTCGTTCGCCTTCCTCGGCGTGCACATCGCGCCCGCCGTCACGCTCATCGGCTGCACGACCTTTGTGCTCACGCTCGTGGGCGTTTGGGTCGGCAATCTCTTCGGCTCGCGCTACAAGAGCCGCGCAGAGCTGACCGGCGGTATCATTCTCATCCTCATCGGCGTGAAGATTTTGCTCGAGCATTTGGGCGTTTTAGGATAGGATCATCGTATATTGATAAAAAGGGGACTGCGCGTGAGCGCAGTCCTCTTTGTGTAGCTTGTGTCGATGCTCAGCAGCCGCAGCCGTTGTTGCAGCCGCAGCCATTGTTGCAGCCACAGCCGTTGCCGCACCCGCCGCCGCAGCCGCAGCAGCAGATCAGGAGCAGAATGATAATGATGATCCAGCAGCACCCGCCGCCGCCAAAACCGTTATTGCACATAAAAGCAACCTCCCATGAAGATAGAGCCGCCGCCGTGGCGGTCTCAATCCATAGTATGCGCCTCGTGCAAAAGAGTGTCAGGCGATCCGCGCGGTTTTGACGAGTGCCTGCGCGGCACGGTAGTCTGCATCGGTGAACACGCCTGCGTCGATGAGCTTCTGACTCAGCGCGGCGCCGCCGCTTGTGCGGACGGAGAGCGCGTAGTAGGAGAGGTAAGCGACGTCCGCGCGCAGGAAGTCGGAGGACCGGAGCGCTGTGCGCTCGCCGGCAGTCAGGACGCCCGCGGTCACGGCGCGGTCGAGCGCATCGGAAATATTGGTGGTGGCGGTGGAGCTGTAGCCGAGCGCGCGGAGCATGAACTCCACATACATGGCGGCGGAGGCCGTCTGCTGCGTGCCGAAGTAGGAATAGCCGAGGCTGTCCGTTCCCACGCCGTTGCTGTAGCCCTTTTCGTAGGCGTAGGCGACGTAGGGAGCGCACCAATCCGGCACATCGATGAAGGGATGGGAGACCGTACAGGCCAGCGCGGCCTTTTCCTCACCGAGCATACGGATGAGCATGATGAGAGCCTCGGCGCGGGTGGGAGTCTTTTCCAGCTCATAGCCGCTGCCGATGCCGCTGCCCGTGCCGCGGAAGAGGGAGAGCGACTGGAGCGCCTCGGCCATCGCGTTGCGGTCCGGCTTGTCGGAAAGGGCGAAGTGATAGCTGCTGCAGTAGCTGAGCACGGCGGTCTTGGACGTGCAGGTGAACAGCGCCGTGGTGTCCTCGGCGACGAGGCAGCGGTGGTTGATGGGAATGGCGCTGCCGCTCGTAAGCTCTCTGCCGTCGGTCACGTCCACGACCGTGCCGGCGGAAAAGGAAACGGTCAGCTCACCGGCGAGAGGGATGACCTGCAAGCCCGTGACGCCGGAGAGGATGTCGTCCTGCTTGACGCGCGTCTCGGTAAAGACGGCGGCGTAGTCGGAGCCGACAGCGGCCTCCGCCGCCGCGACCGCGGCATTCCAGCGGGCCTTGGCGTCGTCGAGCGCGCCGGCGTCCGCCTTGGTAACGGCCTCGTCGATCCTTTCCTCCGCCTGTCGGCGGAACGTGCCGTTCAGAAAGTCCAGCGAGACGAGAGGATCGCTCGCGTCGCCGCCCGCGGCGACGGCGTAGCCGGCAAACACGAGCGCGGTCAGGATGAGAGCGAGAAGGAAGGTGCGTTTTTTCATTTCGGCTCCTTTACTCCGGGGGAAAAATGCTTGGTGATGCGGTAGCTGAGCGTGAGCAGACTGTCGGCAAAGTGGACGTTTTCAAAGAAAACGTTTCCGCTGAGCTCGACGTTGGTGAAGTTCCAGATGCCCTGTACACCGAGGGCGATGAGGCGGTCGGCGACCTCCTGCGCGACGCACTTGGGCACTGTCAGCACCGCGACGGAGGGGTGATTGGCGGTGCAGTAGGCGTCCAGTTCGTCCATCCCGCGAATGGTGACGCCGTTCACCGTGGTGCCGATGACGGCGGGGGAAACGTCGAAGGCGGTGTCGAAGAGAAAGCCGCCCTGGTCGAAGTCAAAGTTCTGCAGCAGCGCGTGACCGAGGTGGCCCGCGCCGACGACGATGAGGCGGCGCTTGTCATCCACGCCGAGGATGTGGCCGATCTCGGCGCGCAGCTCCATGATGTTGTAGCCGTAGCCCTGCTGACCAAACTCGCCGAAGCAGCTCAGATCCTGCCGGATCTGTGAGGCGGTGATGCCCATACGCTTGCCGAGCGAGCCGGAGGAGATGCGCACGATGCCCTTGGCGTGCAGCTCGTCCAGGTAGCGATAGTAGCGGGGAAGACGCCGGATCACGGCGTCGGAGATCTTCTCTTTTTTCATGCTCTGTCTCTTTTTTCAAATTAATAGATTGTCTCTATTGTAGAGGATGAAGGAAAAGTTGTCAATTTTTTTAACGATCTTTTTTCTGCCAAATTTTGCTTTACAGTTTCGTGGAAGTTTGCTATACTATGGAGCGTTGAAGGAAATATGTGCCCGTAGCTCAGTTGGATAGAGCGTTGGACTCCGACTCCAAAGGCCGCTGGTTCGAATCCAGTCGGGCATACCAAAGCCTACCGTTCTTGCTTGCGGTAGGCTTTGCTTTTTGCCGTTTCCGCAGTAAAAAGGGGACGAACTTCTTTGCCTAGCCCCATTGCATTCTTCTTTAAAAAATTTAAATTGCCCTGCAATAAATTATCCTTTCCGTGCATTACATGGATGACAGGAGACGGAAGCTTATGCTCAGCTTGCTGATGACAACCGAATATGCGCCGGCAGAGGATCGGCACGAGCTGCAGCGGCTGCTGCTCCGCGTTGCCGGCGGTGAGCGTGAAGCCCTCGCGGAGCTGTATCAACGCACGCGCTCAGCGGTGTACGGTCTCGCGCTTTCCTACCTTAAAAACGCGCACGACGCGCAGGATCTCACACAGGACGTCTATGTGCAGGCGTGGGACTGCGCGGAGCAGTACCGCCCAACCGGTTCGCCGATGGGCTGGCTGCTGGCGGTCTGCCGCAATCTGTGCCTGATGCGCCTGCGGCGCGAGGAACGTCATGCCGCGCTCAGCGAGGAGGAATGGGACGCCATTCCCGCGCAAGAGTGCGGACTGGATGCCGATGAGCGCACCCTTTTGCAGCAAGCGCTGGCAAGCCTTGCGGACGCGGAGCGGCGCATCGTGCTGCTCCATGCCGTTACGGGTATGAAGCATCGGGAGATCGCTGCGCTGCTGGAGTTGCCGCTTCCGACCGTCCTGTCGAAATATCACAGAGCATTGAAAAAAATGCGAGCTTATCTGGAAGGAGACAACGCCAAATGACCAACGAAAAAATGGAGCAGCGTCTGGCCGCGGCGGTCGAAAAGACCGCGCCGAACGATGTGAACGGCGTTCTCTCCCGCTGTGAAGAGCGGAAAGGAACGGTCATTCCCATGACGACAAAGAAAACGACGAAGAGAAAATGGACAACACTTGTGGCTGCCTGCCTTGCGGTGATGCTGCTCGGCGGCGGAGGGCTGTTCTACCAGCGGGCGAACGCGGTAGCCTCCGTGGTGTCGCTGGACGTGAACCCGAGCATCGAGCTGAAGGTGAATCGGAGCGAAAAGGTGCTTGTCTGCACGCCGCTCAACGAGGACGCGAAGGCCATCCTTGCGGATATGGGCAACGGTGCGGACCTCAAGGGCGCGAAGCTCGACGTGGCGGTGAACGCCATCGTGGGCAGCCTTGTGCGAAACGGATATCTCAACAGCATTTCCTCCGCCATCATGATCTCGGTGGAGGACAAGGATACCGCCCGTGCGGAAAAGCTCCAGCGTGAATTGACGAGCACCGTAGACGGTGTTTTGCAGACAAGCGAATCGAGGGCGTCCGTCCTGACGCAGACGCTTACGCAGGACGCGGGACTGGAGCGGCAGGCACGGGAAAACAGCATTTCCACCGGAAAGGCGGCGCTGGTGAACCGTGTGCTCGCACTCAACGCCACGCTGAAGTTTGACGCGCTGGCAAAGCTCTCGGTCGAAGAGCTCAAGGATCTTGCCGAGGCGGGCGCGCCCGCCATGCCGATCGGTATGGATGCAGCCCGCACCGCTGCGGAGCAGTACGCCGGAACGACGGCGGTAAATTCCGTTACAGCGGAGGTCGATCCCGAACTCGACGAATCTCCTGCGCACTATGAGGTGGAGCTGCAAACGGCATGGGGCGAGTTCGAGTATTTGGTGGATGCCTACACAGGAAAGGTACTCAGCGGGCAGAAGGACTTGCTGGCCACAGCTCCCGTGGGGGATGCGACGGCAAAGCCCTCTGCGCCGTCCGGCGGCGCGGACATCGGCTATGCCAAGGCGAAGTCCATCGCCCTGAACCATGCGGGCTTGAGTGAAAATCAGGCGTATGACATGGACGTTGAGCTGGACGACGAGGACGGAAAGCTCGTCTACGAAATCGAGTTCAAATCCGGCATTATGGAATATGACTACGAGATCGACGCAGCCTCCGGTGCGATCCTCAAGCATGAGGCGGAGTTGGACGATTGATCTTGTGTATCTGCCGCCGGTCCGATGAACGGACCGGCGGCAGATGCGCGGAAAAAAGGAAAAAGCATAAACCTGTGACTTATGATGGACAGAGGCCGCACCCGGTACCATATTACCGAGGAAACCGAACAGAGTGACGGCTCTGTGTTTGTCCGAGTCCGCAAGCAGTATAACGACAAAGCCGATGTGAGCAAATATGTCAACTGGCACCAAACCGGCCTGAATTTAATCAGGCGGGTTGGTGATAGAAACTGCCATAAAAATCACTTTTATCTTGAGTTGCTCCATGCTATACTACAAACAGAAAATCTGCAATAAGGAGGGGGAACAGATGACGATTGATCTGGCGTTAGAGAAGATGATTCCGGGAATGCAAGAGATATATGGAGATCTGGTTGACAGCATTATCCTGTATGGCTCTACCGCACGTGGAACTCGAGCAGAAGACACAGATGTTGATGTGGCAATTCTCCTTCACGCAGGAGCAACAAAAACAATGCGAGATCAGATGCTCGACCTTGTGGTTGATCTGGAACTCGAGTGCGGGAGGGTGCTCTCTGTCCTCTGCATCGATTATGATAAATTTGCAGAGTGGAAAGATATTCTTCCGTTCTATAAAAACATCCGAAAGGATGGCGTTGTTTTATGGCAGGCAGCTTAACGGCACTATGAAAGAAACTGCCATAAAAAGCGCTTTTATTTTTAAAGGGTTCATGCTATACTGTAAATAAGAAATTTGCTGTGAGGGGGCGATACAGTGGAAAAGCTAAATGCAATTCGAGAACAAGTCATTCGACTCTGCGCTCCGGAGAAGATTCTACTATTCGGTTCGCAGGCGAAAGGAACTGCGACTGCAAAAAGTGATATTGATCTTTGTGTCATAGCATCGACAAAGGACAAACGGTCATTATTGACGGATTTATATTGTGATACGGAATCTGATACGCCGATTGACTTCCTTCTGTATACGCCGGAAGAATGGGAACACAGTGTAGCGGATAGCCAGAGCTTTGCCAATAAATTGAACCGAGAGGGAGTTGTACTCTATGGGTGACAGCCTGCGCTATAAGGACTGGTTTGAAAAAGCGGCACATGACCTGCGCGGTGCAGAAATCTTAATGGAGCATGATGGCGGTAATGATTTAGTCGCATTTCATTGCCAGCAGGCGATGGAGAAAATGCTTAAAGGCTGGTTGCTCAAAACGACAGGCGAATTGTTAGACGGATATAGCCTTGTATTTTTGTGCAGGAAAGCAACTGCGGCAGGGGCACCGTTGAAAGGAAAACTCAGAGATTGTGCATATGTAAATCAGCTCTACATTGAAACCCGCTATCCATCTGACTCTTATATACCTGTGTCCGAAGAGGAAGCACGGGATTGCATGGATGCTGCAAGGAAATTGATGGAGTTGCTGGCATAACGCGCAGACTACTATTTGACTACTA
>ENA-UEYI01000867-UEYI01000867.1-human-gut-metagenome-genome-assembly--contig:-NODE-867-length-28176-cov-11.859995_pt1 | contig 28176 bp, 25 predicted proteins | sample MGYA00242900_ERZ507916 | MGnify/ENA primary metagenome ERZ507916 (study PRJEB26167, sample SAMN06115521) | human gut metagenome | host: Homo sapiens | place: China:Chongqing | collected 2015-09-02...
TTAGTGCGCTGAAGCGCAAGGGCGTAGCCAGTATGTTTCAATTTGTGCCTTGGCACAAATTGAGTATAGTATGTAAATAAGTATGTAAAATTGTATGTTATGTATGTTCTCGCGCTAAGCGACTATAAGCAACCTGCTGCTGCCGCGGGTTACAAACCCGCCCCCCAATTAGGCAGATAAATTGCAGTTTATATTCACTACCCTAAAAAATGCCTTATAGTCCTCTGCATATCAAGAGCCACGAACGAAAAAAATGCAGCGAACGCCCCTTGTTGTAAAATAAAATAATAACTTTGCAGCAAAACGATAGAAGAAAAGCAATTACACAAGCATTGACATGAATATCAGTATATTAGGTTCAGGAAACGTGGCGACATTGCTATCAAAAGCATTCATAAAGGTAGGACACACCATTGATGCCGTTTATAGCCGCAACATAGAACACGCACAGACTTTAGCCGAAGCTATCGGTTGTCCCCGTGCTATCAATCATACTGATTTACTGCCCAAAAGCGACATTTACCTCTTTGCTTTAAAAGACGATTCCTTAGCTTCTGTTATACAACAACTTTCGCAAAACATTCATGCGAGGAAGGGAACATGGATTCATACAGCAGGGAGTGTTCCAATCTCTGTATTTCCCAAAAGCGTTCAGTGCGGTGTACTCTATCCCATGATGACATTGAGCAAAGACAAGGACATTGACTTTAATACGATCCCGCTTTTCGTTGAAGGCAACACACCTCAATCGTTCAAAATGGTAGAGGACTTAGCGAACGAACTATCAGACACGGTATATTCGCTTGACTCTGCCAAACGCAAGAAGTTGCACTTAGCAGCCGTATTTGCCAACAACTTTACCAACCATTGTTGTACATTGGCTTACCACCTACTCGAAAAGAACGGCATCGCCCCCACTGTCTTGCTCCCCATCATTGACGAGACAGCACAAAAGCTCCACCACCTCTCCCCTACCGAGGCACAGACGGGTCCTGCCAAGAGGTGGGACGAAAAGGTCATGAACGAGCAACTTCGCGAATTAGCTGACGAGGCTGAACTTCAGGAGATATACCGATTAATGAGCCAAAGCATTCACCAACATAGCCATAGCGAGCATGATTAACTACGACTTACGAAAGATACGAGCCTTAGCCTTTGACGTTGACGGCGTGTTAAGCACCAGCAATGTTTTGCTAATAGAAGGTGGACAACCTTGTCGAACGGCAAACACGAAAGATGGCTACGCATTGCAATTGGCCATAAAGTACGGCATTGAGATTGCTATCATTACAGGGGGCAACAGTCCCATTGTACGCCAACGCTACGAATCATTAGGCATCAAGAGCATCTTTATGGGAGCTGCCGTAAAGATAGAATGCTTTGACCAGTGGCTGGCCCAAAAGGGATTACGCCCCGACGAAGTGCTCTATATGGGCGACGACATACCTGACTACGAAGTCATGAAGAAGTGTGGTTGCCCTTGCTGCCCTAACGATGCGGCTATCGAGATAAAAGATATCGCACGCTACGTAAGTCCGCTCGAGGGTGGATGCGGTTGTGTACGCGACATCGTTGAACAAGTATTGCGCGCTCAAGGACTTTGGATGGCCGACAATCGCGCTTTTGGATGGTAATCAATCATATTGCACCTAATTTAACAAAGAAAAACTTTAATCATCATAAACCAGACTGCCATGCTTGACAATTTAAAAAAATACAACATCGTATTAGCGAGCAACTCACCACGCAGAAAAGAGTTGCTGCAACGTATGGGAGTAAACTTTAAAGTACGCACCTTATTTGGCATTGACGAGAGTTACCCAGACTCCTTACGTGGCGAAGACATCGTGCGTTACATTTCACGCAACAAAGCACAAGCTTATCGTTCGTCAATGGCACCGAATGAACTGCTTATCACAGCCGACACGATTGTGTACGTTGAAGGCGAAGTCATGGGCAAACCCAAGACGGCTGAACAGGCCAAAGAAATGTTACACAAGCTTTCAGGTAAATCACACCAAGTTATTACAGGCGTTACAATCGTTACGGCTGATCGTACTGAAGACTTTGGCGTAACGAGTCAAGTAAAGTTTGCCGAGATAACCGACGAAGAGATTAACTTTTACGTTGACAACTACTTACCCTTTGACAAGGCGGGTGCTTATGGCATTCAAGAGTGGATTGGCATCGTAGCCGTTGAGGAGATTAAAGGCAGTTACTTCAACGTTGTCGGTCTGCCAGTGCAACGCCTTTATCAGAAGCTCAAGACTTTTTAAATCCGCATAAGTTCCCCGACCTTAACATTCTTCATCATGCTAAAGCTATATGACAAAAACAATCCACCAGAGCGCATTGCACAAGTTGTGGCCACACTGCGTGATGGAGGAGTTATCATTTTTCCTACAGGTACAACGTACGCATTAGGTTGTCACGCGCTAAAGGAGCGTGCTGTTGAGCGCATCTGCAACATTCGAAATATCAACCCTGCCAGCCACCCATTGTCGGTCATTTGTTACGACATGAGTGCGATTAGCGAATACGCACGTATTTCGACGCCTACGTATAAGGTAATGAAGCGCAACTTGCCTGGACCTTTTACTTTTATCATTCCTGGCAAGAACAAGTTACCCAAGATATTCCGTTCACGCAAAACGGGCGAAATTGGTATCAGAATGCCTGACAGCCCTATTCTGCGCGATATTCTGCGCGAGCTCGATGCTCCCCTTATGACAGCCTCGTTGCCCACTGAAGGCTATGACGATGACGCCTACCGCACTGACCCTGACTTAATAGACGAGACTTTTGGCAATCAAGTCGACCTCGTCATTGACGGAGGAATGGGTTACTTAGGCGAAACAACGATTATTGACTGCCACGACGATAGCTTTGAAGTGATACGTCAAGGCGATGGCATACTCATGTAAACCAACCAAAATGAAAAAGACTTTTCTACTTTCTGTACTCTTATTGTGCACCATAACGTCGTTCATTACAAGTTGCTCTGACGACAACGAGCACAGCAGTAAATACAATTCGACGCCACCCACCTTCAACGACTTGACCGTAAAGGAAATCTCAACAAATAGTACGACCTTACACACGGGCGAGAAACTTGTCGCTACACTGCAACAAGCCAAAATTGGAAAACTGCTCTACAAGGCTAAATACGAATGGGCTATTAACCCCGAAACAGAAGGCAACTCACAGAAGTACAAGACAGTGGTCATCTACGACCAAGAACCGCAAAACCCAACGGACACGCTCATTATCAACACGCCAGGCACGTATACGCTTACATTCAAGGGTACGTACGATGCCTCCGCGCACACCACGCTTTGGAGAGAAAGCGGAGCTGATCAAAGCAGCAGCTTTTGGCCTGACAACTCAGGTAAAGTTACCTACAGCTCACGTGGTGAATTCGGATTTACCGTTGTAGCGACCAAGAAGATTACTGTTCAATAATATCACTATCTAAAGACGAGCAATAACGACACACGCGTGTATTGGCTCGTCTTTTTTTATTTTCAGTAGAACACGACCATTGACTCCATGAAAAACGACCTTTACAACGACACCTTGCCTATCATGCGCGATACGCCCTTCGCCTCACTCATGAACCGACGCATCTATAATGTGCTATTAATTGCCACTCCTTACGATGCCTTTATGCTTGAAGACGACGGACGCGTAGACGAAGAGATTTTTAATGAATACGCATCGCTCAACCTGCGCTATCCACCCCGCTTTACACGTGTCACAACACAAGAGGAGGCATTGACAATCATGTCCGACCGCCATTTTGAGTTGGTCATCATTATGCCCAACCTTGCAGACAACGCGTCCTTTAAACTCGCAGCCCCGATTAAGAAACTTCACCCCAACGTGCCTATTGTGATGCTTACGCCTTTCTCGAAAGAAGTGAAGCTACGCATCAGCGAGTCAAATATGCACAACATCGACTACGTCTTTTCGTGGTTGGGAAACGCTGAACTACTACTCGCTATTATTAAGCTCATCGAAGACAAGATGAACGCCCCACACGACGTTAACGAAGTGGGGGTGCAAGCTATCGTGTTAGTTGAAGACTCTGTGCGATTTTACTCTTCAGCCCTTCCGCTGCTTTATCGAACTATCTTAGAGCAAAGCCGTGAGTTTGCTAAAGAAGCGCTCAACGATCACTTAAAGATGCTACGTATGCGCGGTCGTCCCAAAGTGTTATTAGCCCGTAGCTACGAAGAGGCCGAACAGCTTTGCCACGTCTACAGCCGCAACCTCTTGGGCGTTATCACCGACATTAGTTTTAATTGCAATGGGCAGAAAGATGTCACCGCTGGAGTTGCGCTCTCAAGAGCCTTGCTGAGCAACGATGCTCACCTGCCGATTATCATGCAATCGTCCGACCATGCAAACAAATGCTTTGCAAACGAATTGGGTTTGTCGTTTGTACAGAAACACGCCAAGACTTACCCCACTGACCTACACAATGCTATTATACGTCATTTCGGCTTTGGCGACTTTGTGGTTACCGACCCTTCGACGCATCACGAACTGCTGAGGATTAAGAACCTTAAAGACCTACAACTCCACCTCAACGACATTCCCGACGACCTACTCTATCAACATCTCGAGCAAAACAACATTTCGCGCTTCTTATATTCACGCGCTATCTTTCCTCCTGCTGAAGTGCTACGTCAACACGACGTAACACAATATAATAATATGCATGAGGCCAGAGTTTACATCAGCCAACTGATTGACCGCTATCGAACGATGAAGCACGCGGGGGTTGTGGCCGTATTCCACAAAGAGGACTACGACAATTACAATAACTTTACACGCATCGGCAAAGGTTCTTTAGGCGGAAAAGGACGCGGTTTGGCTTTTATGAACTCGTTTATTAAGCAGTATCTGCTACAACACGACAAAGAATCAGCCATAAGAGTCGACATACCCAAAACGGTGATTATATGCACCGACGTATTTGACACGTTTATGAACGACAATCACCTATACCCCATAGCGCTGAGCGATGCAAGCGATGCAGACATCTTCGCGACTTTTCAAAGAGCCGTCCTCCCGCAAAAAGTGATTGAAGATTTGACAACGTTACTCTCGTCTGTTGAAAAACCTTTAGCGATACGCTCCTCCAGCCTATTAGAGGACTCTCATTTCCAGCCATTCGCAGGCGTTTATTCCACCTACATGGTAGGACACAATGCCCCCAAGCCGCAGATGTTAGCTAACGTACGCGCTGCCATTAAGGGCGTTTACGCTTCTGTATTTTTTAAGCAGAGTAAGAACTACCTCAACGCCACCCAAAACCTTATCGACCAAGAGAAGATGGCAATCGTTATTCAAGAGGTAGTCGGGAGCGTGCACGACATGCTCTTCTACCCCACCCTATCAGGCGTTGCACGTTCATACAACTTTTATCCTTTCGAAAACGAGAAGGCCGAAGACGGAGTTATCAATATAGCATTGGGCCTTGGCAAACAAATTGTAGACGGTGGCAAGTCGCTCCGTTTTTCGCCTCAGCGTCCCAAGAGTCCACTTCAGACTGCAACCATAGCCAACGCCTTGAGCGACACGCAAGATTCTTTCATTGCACTCAACTTACAACAGGCAAACGACCCCCTTGCACTCAACGATAGTTACAATCTCAAGCGCTTGCAGCTAAAGGACTTTCCACGAAACGATACCGATGCTCCTTACATCTTTTCTACTTACGACTGGCAAAACAATCGCATAATTCCGGGTCTTCACCCCGAGAGCGGCCGCAGCATCGTAAGCTTTCAGTCACTGCTCAATCATTCCCTATTGCCCTTCAGCAACATTATTGACAGGCTCATGAGATTGGGCAAAGACGAAATGAGGCGCGACGTTGAAATAGAGTTTGCCATGCAATTAACGTCCAACAGTTCCGCCGAGTTCTTTCTGCTTCAGATTCGTCCCATAGCTAACAATAATATAAGTAACGAATCCTTTCATATGTCAGATTTTGGCAATCACACGAAGTTGATTAGTTCGAGCCGTGTATTGGGCAACCTTATTAATAGGAGTATACAGGACATTATTTATGTCAAGAACGACCATTACTCTGCAGCACAAAGTAGAGAAATCGCCCAACTTATCGCCCAAGCGAATACGTCATTCATGACGAAGCATAAAGACTATCTGCTTATAGGCGCAGGTCGTTGGGGAAGCTCTGACCCCGCACTGGGCATTCCTGTGCGTTGGGCTGACATTGCAGGCGTTGGCGCTATTGTCGAAACTGAAATGAAGCAACGTCACATTGACGCAAGTCAGGGTTCGCACTTTTTCCAAAACCTTACTTCGTTAGGCATACCTTACTTTACGCTCTCAGTCGCTGACACGGATTACGAATTTAACAAAATATGGTTTGAAGCGGCGCCAGCCTCTTTTGAGAACGAACACATTCGCCTCATTCACTTAACTTCTCCGCTTCTAATAGCCATTGACGGCAAAAGTCAGAAAGGCGTCATCGCCTTCGGCCAATAAGTAAGGCTTTTATCAAAAAAGGAGTGTTCTGCATAAATAAAGTTACAAATATGCCATATTTTACCTATAAATATAAATTTATGTAAGCATTCTCGGTATCATATAAACATTTTGTATTATATTTGCAATAAATAAATACCAACTGATACAAAGCTACAACGCTTTGTATCACATATCTATCAAAAACAGAGCATCTCTAAACAACTAAAGCAATGATATACGATTTAGACATGATTCGTACCTTTTATGCCACCTACATGGAACGCATAAAGAACGTACGCACACAAATAGGCAAACCATTAACTTATGCCGAGAAGGTGTTATTTGCCCACCTTGCCGACTCCTCTACACTACAGAAAGGCGGCTTTAAACGTGGACAAGACTACGCACAATTCTATCCGAATCGTGTCTGCATGCAAGATGCCACTGCACAAATGGCCATTTTGCAGTTTATGAATGCTGGCCGCGATAGCGCTGCAGTACCAAGTACCATTCATTGCGACCACTTAATACAAGCTTACAAAGGAGCTTCGATTGACTTACCTACCGCCAAGCAGACCAATAAAGAGGTTTACGACTTCTTGCATTCTGCTGCCGAACGATACGGCATGGGATTTTGGGGACCTGGAGCAGGCATTATTCACCAAGTGGTATTAGAGAACTATGCCTTCCCTGGTGGCATGATGGTGGGCACCGACTCTCACACCCCCAACGCAGGCGGTCTGGGTATGGCTGCAATTGGCGTAGGCGGAGCTGATGCCGTTGACGTCATGGTTGGAAGCACATGGGAATTGAAAGTGCCCCGACTCATCGGTGTTAAGCTAATCGGTAAACTTTCAAGTTGGGCTTCACCTAAAGACGTTATTCTATACCTTGCAGGTAAACTTACAACCAAAGGCGGAACAAATGCCATTATTGAATATTTTGGTCCTGGTGCTGAAAGCATTCCCGCTACGGGTAAAGCTACTATCTGCAATATGGGAGCTGAAGTGGGAGCTACGACTTCAATGTTTGCATACGACCAGCAAATGGGGGCTTACCTCGAAGCTACCAACCGACAAGAGGTAGCGCACTTGGCTAATGAGATAGCTAACGATTTGAGAGCCGATGACGAAGTATTAGCCCACCCCGAAGCGTATTACAACGAGTTCATTACCATCAACTTAGACGAACTCACTCCTTATATTAATGGTCCGTTTACTCCTGACGCAGCACGCAGCATCAGCCTTATGCCACAAACCGTAACAAACGAAGGTTACCCCGAAAAGGTGGACGTGTGCTTAATAGGCTCTTGCACCAACTCTTCTTATCAAGACATGGCACGTGCCGCCTCTGTTGTAAAATTCTATAGAGAGCATGGATATGAACTGAAAGCTCAACTTATTGTCTGTCCCGGTTCGGAATTGGTTCATGCCACAGCGGAGCGTGACGGCATTCTACAAATCTTCACGGAAGCGGGGGCTACGATTATGACTAACGCTTGTGGCCCTTGCATTGGTCAATGGAAAAGAATTACTGACGACAACACGCGTCGCAATAGCATCGTCACGAGCTTTAACCGCAACTTTGCGAAACGTGCCGACGGCAATCCTAACACGCATGCTTTTATTACTTCTCCCGAAGTGGCCGTGGGTTATGCCTTTACGGGTACACTACTCGAACACCCTTCGACTTCAACCCACTGGCCAGCGTTTGCCCCCATGGGTGAGGCGTTGCCACAAAAGGGGTATAACACAGAGGACGATAAGGTAGTTAATAGCAAACCTGCCTACGCTTCACAGCCTAACCCCAATCAGGTCGTAAACATTGCTCCCGATAGCGAACGCCTACAACGACTTGCCCCATTCGCTCCATGGGACGGTAATGACTTTACACACCTTCCACTGCTGATCAAAACGAAGGGAAAATGTACGACTGATCACATTTCAATGGCTGGTCCTTGGTTGCGCTATCGCGGTCACTTACAAAATATTTCACGTAACCTCTTATTAGGAGCAATTAATGCCTTTACGGGCGAAGCTGGCATCGTAACCGACTCGCTGAACAGCAATAAATGTGAGGTTTGGAAAGTAGCGGAACACTATCGCAACGAATGCAGCGGTAGCATTATCGTGGCTGAAGATAATTATGGAGAAGGCTCAAGCCGTGAACACGCTGCCATGGAGCCTCGCTACTTGGGCGTGAAAGTGGTACTTGCTAAAAGCTTTGCACGCATTCACGAAACGAACTTGAAGAAGCAGGGCATCTTAGCTCTTACTTTTGTTCAACCTTCGGACTACGAAAAGATTAAGGAGGGCGACACGTTTGACGTTGCTTGCGCTGACATTCACGTTGGTACTCCCATTCAGATAGTCGTTCACCATACGGACGGAAGCACTGACAACATCACAGCGCAACATACTTATAATGAATTGCAGATAAAGTGGTTCAAAGCGGGTTCTGCCTTAGCAGCACTTTAAGAAGTACCCAAAAGGAAGAGAAACTCATTTCGACAAGCTTTCTAACAACATAAAAACGAATTAAGATGACGCAAACTAAGATACAAATACTTGCTGACGGCAAACTCATTGTTCCTAATCAAGTAGAAGTTCCATTCATTACAGGCGACGGCATCGGACCTGAAATTATGCCAGCCATGCAACAAGTGGTCGACGCTGCTGTCAAGGCTTCCTTCGGCAACGAACGACAGATTATCTGGAAAGAAGTAGCTGCTGGCCAACACGCATACGACACGTTAGGCACTTACTTGCCCAACGAGACGCTTAAAGCTTTCGCCGACTACCATGTGGGCATAAAAGGTCCTCTTACTACGCCCGTGGGCGGTGGTATACGCTCGCTTAACGTTGCCATGCGTCAAGGACTCGACCTTTACGTTTGTCTGCGTCCGGTACGTTGGTTTAAAGGGATAGAATCACCTGTAAAGCACCCTGAACGTGTTAACATGGTGGTGTTCCGTGAAAATACGGAAGACATCTACGCGGGCATTGAATGGAAGGCAAATTCACGCGAGGCGAGACAATTCTACGAATTCTTACACGACGAAATGGGCGTAACAAAAGTTCGCTTCCCCGAGACTTCGGCCTTTGGGGTCAAACCCGTTTCAGCTGAAGGGTCAAAACGCCTCGTTAAAGCGGCCTGCCAGTATGCCATTAATAATGGGACGAACCATGTTACCTTAGTACACAAGGGCAACATCATGAAGTTTACCGAAGGTGGATTTAAGGCATGGGGCTACGAAGTGAACGAAGATGCTTTTGAGGGAAAAGTAAGAATGGACGATTGCATCTGTGACGCTTTCCTACAAAACGCGCTTTTGAAACCTGAAGCTTACGACGTTATTGCTACCATGAACCTAAATGGTGACTACATATCAGATATGTTGGCCGCGCAAGTAGGTGGCATTGGCATTTCACCAGGAGCCAACATTAATTATGAAGCAGGACGCGCTGTGTTTGAAGCGACACACGGAACGGCTCCCGACATCGCAGGCACCAACCAAGCTAATCCCTGCTCGCTTATTCTCTCAGGCGTCATGATGCTTGAACACCTTGGTTGGAACGATGCGGCCGAGCGCATTACTCATTCATTAGAACAATTGTTTGACAATGGATATGCAACTGCTGACTTAGCTCGCTTTATGCAAAACGGCCACGCACTTGGCACAAAAGAGTTTGCGAATGCACTTAGCGAATGCGTTGCTAAGTAAAAACTACAACACGATGACAGATAAGAAAGAATACCTTATATATAAGTTGTCTGACAACATGAAGAGCTGCATCAAGATTGATGCCGAACTCTTTAGGAAGCTTGACGTAAAGCGCGGACTGCGTAATGAAGATGGTACGGGTGTACTCGTTGGACTGACGAACATTGGTAACGTTGTTGGCTACGAACGAACAGAAGAAAGGCTTCAACCTATTGAGGGTAAACTCTTTTTCAGAGGATACGAAATAGCTGACTTGGTACACGCTGTACTGAAAGAAGAACGCTTTGGATTTGAAGAGGTGGCTTACCTACTCCTCTCAGGCAGACTGCCTGATACTGAAGAGTTGGAGCAGTTTCGACGCCTGCTCATTGACAATATGCCATTGATGTCAAAGACTACGCTTAACATCGTAGAGTTGGAGGGCAGCGACATCATGAACATATTAGCTCGCAGTGTCCTCGAACTCTACACCTACGACGCTAACCCCGACGACATCTCGCGCGATAATCTGATGCGGCAAAGCATCGAACTTATCTCTAAGTTCCCGACTATCATTGCTTATGCTTATAACATGTTGCGTCATAAGGCTTTGGGCCGCTCGCTTCACATTCGCCACCCGAAAGAAGGTTTCTCGTTGGCCGAGAATTTCCTTTATATGCTCTTGGGCAATCACTACACGCCTCTTGATGCACGCACGCTCGACCTTCTGCTGATATTACAAGCTGAGCATGGCGGTGGTAATAACTCTACATTTACCGTTCGCGTCACCTCGTCAACTTGTACCGACACGTATTCTTCTATTGCCGCCGGTATCGGTTCTCTCAAAGGTCCTAAGCATGGCGGTGCCAACATTCGTGTGCACCACATGATCGAACACTTGAAACAGAACATTCGCCATTGGGACGACGAAGAAGAGATAAGCCACTATCTACACAAGATTGTTAAGAAAGAGGCTTATGACGGTACAGGCTTAATATATGGTATAGGACACGCGGTTTATACGCTATCCGACCCACGCGCTGTGTTACTGAAAGAAATGGCTCGTAAGTTAGCCGAGGAGAAGGGACGCACCGAAGAGTTTGAGTTTATGGAGCGCATTGAGAAACTTTCGGTTGAAGCCGTTTACGATATTAAAGGACGCAGCAAGAAACTTTGCGCCAACGTCGACTTCTACTCTGGTTTCGTTTACGACCTCATCGGCCTCCCCATTGAGATATACACACCACTTTTTGCCATGGCTCGCATCGTGGGTTGGTGTGCTCACCGCAATGAAGAACTTGGCTTCGTGGGTCGACGCATCATTCGTCCTGCTTACCGTTGCGTAGCTGAGTTAAAAGAATATAAGCCTGTGACTGAAAGATAAATAACATTTTAGGGTGTATCAAGATGTCATTTCATGAGAATTGACATCTTGACACACCCACTTCTACTAAGGGGTGTTCTAAAAAAAAATTTTAGAACACCCCTTAATCCGTAAGCATCCTATGTAAACTTTTCTACATAGCGTCTAAACCGGCTTAATCCTTCAACCAAAGTAACACGCGGACAAGCTATATTCCAGCGCATAAAGCCTTCACCTGCTGAGCCATACAAGTTTCCTGCATTCAACCATAATTTAGCCTCATCAATTAGCTGTTCTTCAAGTTCGCTGGACTTCGTATTTAACTTACTACAATCCATCCACACAAGATACGTACCTTCTAAATCGGCTATGGGGAAGGAAGGTAAATGCTCGTGACAGAAGTCACGCATATACTGATAATTGCCCCATATATAGTCTATCAATTGGTTTAACCATTCCTCTCCTTCATTATAAGCGGCCTCAGTGGCTATAACTCCGAAGGGATTGACATCGCACACCTCATTGTCGTTAATGGCTCGGTCAATGCGTGCACGCATCTGAGCATCAGCGCAAACGATGTTGGCAATCTGCAATCCTGCTATATTGAAGGCTTTGCTGGGCGATATGCACGTTACGGAATGTTGTAAGAATTCTGCTGATAGGGAAGCGAAAGGGGTATAACACTGGCCTGGCATTACCAATTCACAATGTATCTCGTCCGAGACAACGGTCACGTTATGACGCAAACATATCTCGCCAATACACGTGAGTTCCTCACGCGTCCAAACTCTACAAGCAGGATTGTGGGGATTGCATAACAACATAACCTTTACTTGTGGATCAGCAGCTTTCTGCGCTAAGTCATCGAAATCAATCTCGTAAGTATGACCAGTATAGACTAAGGGCGACGATACGATATCGCACCCATTATTACGAATGGAAGAGAAGAAGCAATTATAAACTGGCGTTTGTACCAATACTTTATCGCCTGGTTGCGTCAGGGCCTTTAATACAGCTGATATGGCTGGCACCACGCCAGACGTATATATTATCCAATTCTTCTCCACCTGCCACGCATGCCGACGTGCAAACCACGACGTTACGGCTTGATAATAGCTTTCGGGAACGCGCGTATAGCCAAATATGCCATGCGCCACTCGGCGTTGTAAGGCAGCGATAATGGCGGGAGACGTCTTGAAATCCATATCGGCCACCCACATCGGTAGCACATCAGCATCGGAGGCGCTATCCCACTTATAGGAATTGGTATCACGGCGGGGAACGACTTTGTCAAAATCGAATTTCATGTCTTTTTCTTTACTTTTCTCTGATAACGATTTCACAATTTGCAGGCGACTTTATGTGTTCGTCTATCGTAACGGAACCTATCGCATCAGCTACGATGCGCCCTGACATCGGATTTTTAATGTTTGTTACTGCGCCACGAATGTCCGCCTGAAGGGTTGAGTCTTCAAACATTCGGTCGCAATCTGGACCAAAGGTACAATTCTCCAAAACTAAATCCTGGGCATAGCACAATGGTTGTTCGCCTGTTATGTGGCAATTGACAAGGCGAAGATGTTTCGAGTGCCAACCCAAATACTCTCCATTGAGTTCGGAGTCATAGATAGTTACGTTCTCTACCTCCCAAAAGGCATCTTTCGTCGTAATCTTAGCATTGCGCACTACTACATTCTTTACGTACTGAAAGACATACTTCGCATCACTTACTAAGCCATCGACTTCAACGTTTTGACAGAACATGAAGGGATATGTACCGCCGTGTAGCTCAACGTCCGTCAACTTCAAGCCATTTACCTTCCAGAAGGTTTCATCTGCATCGTTGATTACGACCTTGTGTAGCTGCAAGTTATTCATTTCGCGGAAGAACTTTGGGCCATCTATCACGCAATCACTCATTTTCATATCATCTGAATACCAAATGGCACTACGTGATTCGGGGGCAAAATAGCAATGGTCTATAACCGAACCCTTAACATGCCACCAAGGGTACTTGCCATAAAAATGGCATCCCGTTGCTTCAAGGTCTTCACAACACTTTATGCCCGACTCGCCGTCAACGATTGTTACATTTTCAAGTCGCGTATGCTTAATGGCAAACAAAGGACGTTCGCCATAAAATTTCTCATCTTTTATTACTTCCATGATTTCGCATTTATTTATCATACCGCAAAAGTACAAATTAAAAGTAAACTACTTAGGTAGACATATTACGGAATATATAACCTTAATTACTGCCTTTCGGTTTGGCCATCGCTTCTTAACGGAATGACTTTCAGCCAGCGTTGACGGAATAGACGTATTAAGAATATTACACCACGGAAACTCAGCTCTACACACATCGCTATCCATACTCCCTTCAAGCCAAACGAAGGAGCAAGCAGCGCTGCTAACGACAAGCGGACGGCCCAAATACTAAAGAAATTCATTAAGCAGGGTATCAACGTACTGGCCGCTCCCACAAACACTCCGTATGCTACAATCGAAGCGGCAAACATGGGTTCAGCAAAGGCTTCTATGCGCAATGCCATTGTACCAAGCTGACGAATTTCATCAACGGGGGTCATAATGCCGATTATCTGTGGAGCGAAAGCATACATCAAAACGCCCATTACACTCATTACGGCCATGCCCATAAAGACGGTTATATAGGCAAAGCTGCGTGTTAGATCTCGCCTTCCTGCACCAAAGCTCTGCCCTACCAAAGTGGTAGCTGCGTCGGCTATGCCATAGCCTGGCATATAGCAAAGGCTCTCGGCCGTTATGGCAAATGAATTGGCTGCTATCGCACAAATGCCTAACGGTGCTACGATTACGGTAATCATTATTTGTGCACAACAGATGATGGTATGCTCTATGCCCATTGGTAGACCGATACGCAAAGCCTTCCGTATGGTATCAAGTTTCGGACGAAAGCAGCCTTTATTCTTTGCCAAACTTAACTCTGGAGAGCGATACCATAAATACCACAACATTACGGCTGCTACTAACGACTCTGCCACGACCGTACCTAAAGCAGCTCCGCCCACGCCTAAACCTGCCCCAAATATAGGCACATCATATCCACCTACGCTTAAATAGCGTGTAGGAAATATCAAGAAAAAGTTGAGCAACACATCGAGCATACACATCAACACACCTAACAGACTCGCTACATGCATATTGCCACTACAGCGCAACATGCCACTTGCTAAAAAGCTTAACTGCAGTGCAGGCAGAAAGAGCGAAAATATGAAGAAATAGAGCGAAGCATCATGCCGTATAGCCAAATCGCCTCCCAACCAATAAGGCAAATACGCGCTTATTGACATACCTAACACTGATACGGCCAATCCCCATATCACTATGGCTGTAAACGACTGACGCAACACGGCACGTGCTCCTTGCATGTCGCCAGCTCCTATCCGATGTGCCACTTGCACCGTAAAACCTGTTGACGCAGCTGAACACAATCCCCCAAATAACCACGTGGTAGTTGATACCAACCCTATTGAAGCCGAAGCTTCAGCTCCCAAACTACCTACCATTGAGGCATCTATATATTGCATCACAATTGACGACAATTGAGCTATAATCGCTGGAACACTAAGATATACCACCAACCGTAATCGCTGCCCCAATGTCATTGGCTCACCACTACGAATTAGTGACAATAAATGCTTCGATTTATCTGATTGCTTCATTCACAATTTCTTACAATTTGAAAATTCTAAGTAGGTGTTCAAAATTAGTTGATATGAATTGGTGCAGTATTTCGTTCAGAAACATAGGTTGAAGAGGGAGCGTAGCGGGCTACGTGACCGATGAAACCTATGTTTCTGGGCGAAAAAATGCACCTAAGCATATCGACTAATTCTGAACATGATTATATAAACTAATTTTGAATACCTACTTAATAATAAAAAAAACAACTTAAATTTCGGATTTAGCAAGAAAAGGCTAAGTCCGAAATTTGAGTAAATACACGTCTAATATCTAACGCAAATGAGTAAAAAGTCTGAATACAAACAAAAGAACGAAGCCTTCTTAGCTGCTAAACGACAAGAAGAAGGTGTCAAAGAGTTATCCAAAGGAGTGCTTTACGAAGTGCAGAAGAGTGGCAATCCACAAGGCCGTCGCCCCGACTTGCGCAGTGTTGTCTGCGTACACTACACGGGCAGACTCATTAACGGCCGCGTTTTTGACGATTCGCGCCGCGAGGGTATACCTGCGGCTTTCCGACTCTTCGAAGTAATTGACGGGTGGCAAATCGCTTTAAGCCAAATGCGACCAGGCGACCGCTGGACCATCTACATTCCCGCTGCCCTCGCCTATGGCAGTCGTACGGACGGCGACATTCCTGGCAACTCTACATTGATCTTCGACGTGGAACTCTTAAGCATTGCCTAACCGCACTATGTCTACTCATAAGCCCGTTCGCCAATCAAACATAGAGTTGCTACGCATCTTCGCCATGCTCATGGTCGTAGCACTTCATGCTACATTTGAAACGTTTGGCTACGCGCGAGCCTCCGCTGTGCAAGCGCACCCTGGCAGTTGGTTGGGCATCATCACCACAGCATCTGCCTGTCTGGGCAGTGTTGACTTGTTTGTACTCATCACAGGGTGGTTCGGCACTACATTCCGCCCTAAAGGTGCGCTCAAGTTAGTATTACAAGTCGCCTACATATCCATTATAATGACCTTGTTTGCCTGGTTAATGGACTTCAAGTTGCCCACTAAAGTCATGGACTACTTCCGACCATTATGGAGCTATTGGTTTGTGTGTAGCTACTTAGTACTCTACTTGCTCACCCCCGTGTTCAATGCTTTTGTTGAAAAGTCGGACGAGCGCTCACTACGCCACTTTCTCATCACCTTTTATGTGTGCGTCATTCCTGCCTCGTTCGTCTTTACCGACCTACACAATGGCTTTGCCGCTGTGCCTTTCATGGGGCTCTACTTGCTCGGTCGCTACTTGCACCTTTACCTCGCGCCACGCTTAGAACAGGTGAAACCTTGGAAGTTGTTGTCAACGTGGATAGCTTGCATCGCGTTCATGACACTCCTTGTGTGGGGAGCAAGCATGATAGATCAATCCTACACTACCGCAATTATCCCCCTATACGTATCCTACACCAATCCCTTGCTTATCATAGCCTCTGCCTCTTTACTCTTATTTTTCTCACGAATGCACCTTCAAAGCAAGGCAGTCAATTGGCTCGCTGCAGGAAGTTTTGCCGTTTACCTCACCCATCAGCACCCTTTTGTGCGCCAAGAGTATTTCAAACTGGTGCGTCAACTTGATCAACAGACCGCCACTTCATTCCAATTCTTTGCCGAAATGGTGTTGTTCATCAGCGCTATCTACCTCTCCAGCGCACTGATAGATTGGGTAAGAAGAATTGCGTTTAAATGGATTAGACTATAAAGTCATTAAGGATCTCAAGTGCCAGATTTAGATAAAATGCAATTTGTCGAACAGAACGTAACACACCATTGGGGGTGTTACGCAACTGTTCGACAAATTGCATTTATAGTTTTCTTACTTCTTCAACTGCAAGCCAATGTACATACCTTCGTAATTGTTGAGGATAGAACTGATACCACTCAACGAAGTACCTTTTGCCAATACTGAAGCACCCTTCATGAGCGTGAGCAACTTGCTACTCTCAATCAAGAGGTTTACTTTGTTACCCTGCTTCGTGATGCGCGGAGTCATGGAAGCCAAACCAGCTAAGTAAGTCATCTTTATCTTTTTGTTCTTCGTATCAAGTGTGTAAGAACCTTGCAACGTGCGGCCACCAATGGTAGCAGTGTACGTATTGTCCTTATTGAAGGTAAAGCTGCATGCACCTTCCTTGATGCCTACCTTAGCCAACTGCGTGTTAAGTTCGCTCTCTATCTTGTTGGCTGCAATTGCGCCACCGGCTTTAGCCAAAAGGTTCTCACTCTCAAAGGCGCAGTTCGAACCGCTATAGCTCCAAGTCCCTACTAAGTCACTCTGTGAAAGAGTAGAACTGCTACTCAACAAGCCACCTAACAAACTGCCTAATACAGAATTGCTCGATGATGATGAACTGCTTGAAGATGATGAAGAGCTACTTGAACCATTCAATGCGCCATTCATCAATACTTGGTCTACGCCTTGAGCCACGCTGCCACCTGTTGTACCACAACTTGAAAGTAAAACGACTCCTAAAAGCAGAGCCAACGAAACGGATAACTTTTTCATTTTTAATATTTTGTTGTTTAGTTACGTGTAAAAAATAACTTCCACACTTTTGCGCTTCCCGTTTTTTCTTAAACACGAATTATCGTGAATTATCCACAATTCATAAGCATTTATGATAATCCGTTTTCCCAAAAAAATGCGGAGTACATATAAAACTGCTGAAGTTATTTTTATAAGTTACTTAGTTTTTTGTTCATGCAAAATTGAAAAAAAACTCCGAGATAGACAACTATCTCGGAGCTTTATAGACCAATGGGCTTATTTTACCGACAAGCCTTTATTTTACTTTACCAGTTTATAAGTGTGTACGCTGCCGTCGGTCAAGGTCACGCGAACCAATATCGTTTGACCATTAAAGGCTACAATGGGCAAACTGGCTTGCTTGGTACCACCCAAAGTCTGTGCAAAAATCATGCGACCGTCCACCGTAATGGCTTCTGCGCTGCGGAGGCCAAGAGCTGATTGTACAGAAAGATGTCCACCCTCCCACTTTACTTCAGGAGCACCAGTCGTAGCATCTACTGTGACGTCTTTAATGCCTGTCACCTCAATTTCGTGACGTTGGTTTGCATCAGTGTTTTCGACAATTTCGTAAATAGCTGGTACGGTGCGGCCTGTCCATGTCATTTTTACTTGCTTAGCCTTCTGCTTTTGTTCTTCAGTAAAGGCTACAGTTACAATGCCACCGTCGCTTACTGCAGCGTCAACATCAGTAAAGTTCTTACCGTCAAGTGAAACGGCAAACTTCAGATTGCCAACCGTTGCAGGGTCGCAGAAGAGACGCAAATCCTTCACATATTCAGCGCTCATGAGGTTGTAAATGAATTCACCTCCCTTTGTTGTACCTAAAGCATAGCCAGCAGTTGAAGTAGAGCCATTGCCGTCAGTAGCCGTCTGAATAGCTTGGTTGTGATTGTCGACCAAGAAAGGAGTAGAATTGGCTACGCTGCCATTCACCTCAATTTCGTGTAAGCGCAACCACTTGTCACATGCCTCTGATACGCGCAAACGTACATAGCGTGCCGTAATGGGGGTTACATTGTAGTTGGCATCAGTCGGGACGAAGTCAGTAGCCACAATATTGGTACCATACTCTGCCTCTGTACCTACGACTTGATTTTGTGGCAACGACATTGAGTAGTACAATGTATTTGAACCCGCTACTTTCAGCGTCGTCCAATTATTATTGTCGGCCGAAACCTGTACGATGGCTTTCTTGGCATAGTCATCGTTGGTTGTACCCATACAGATACGCACGTTCTTAATCTCAGTTTGCTTCGTCAGGCGAATGGTGTAATCGTCATTCACCTTCTGCGTGCGGTTGATGCAAGTATAGGTGTTGTAATTGCCGTCGGCCATTAATGATGCTTCGTGACCGTTCCAAATGCCTGCATTCTCGCTCGTAGGAACGGTAGCTGTCTGCACCTCAGCAGCCTGTGCGTGATACAACTTAATATGCGTTGAACGAATACGTACCGAAACGTTTGCATCGGTTACGTTCTTCACGGCCAAGTAGCGTACAGGCGTGTTCAACGTTGTTTCCGTTTCAGTAATCTGTTGCCATGTTTGACCATCAGCACTTACGAAGGTGCTAAACTGCGCATTGTCGATGTACTCTTCATTAATTTCAAGTGAAGTACACATCATAGCTGCGGGCAGTGCGATACCTACATATCCACCAGCTGGTAGAGTCTTCTTGCCCGACATAGCAAGCGTATAAGCTCCGTTATTGTCAGCGATCGAACCTGTCAAATCCTCAACGTTGGTAAATACAGATGCCTCTTTCTTCGTAAAGAGGTTGTTAGCAGCATTTGACTTCAAATAGCTTGAAACGAACGGAGTGAGGTAACGATAAGAAGCGTGCGTCTCGCGTGGAGAGAGGGTGATACCGCTTTCACCAAATCCTGACATGTGTTGCGTCATGTATTCGCTAGCAGTAGAGAGGCGAGCAGTACCCTTTGAGCTATTCATATAAGTGGTCCACGCTGTCTCAATATCTTCTGATGATGCGCAAGTCAAATAATCCTTTGTCAAAGAGGCCAAAGCGCGCAAACGGAGTACCCAAGGCTTAATGTCGGCATAAAGCAAACGTTCGCCGTCAACGGTTGACTCCTCAAGTCCCGTCATAACATCGCAGTTCGCTACGATATTGTCCATCAACGCATTGAGCGCTGTAGCATCGCCCTTGCTCTTGTAGTTGTTGATCAACGTGTTGAGCGAAGCAGGATCGTTCTTGCTCAAGTAAGGAGCTAAGAAGCGGTAAGCCTGTTGAGCTGCCTCATTGCCAGGGAAGAGTCCCTTAAACGAAGCCTCCCACGAGTTCAAGTTGTTAAAGCCACGATTGTTCCAACTATAGTCACCCGCTGAGAAGATTGCCGTCTTTGAAGCCTCGCCTTGTTCCATAGGGTTGCAGAGTATACCTTGGTTGCTAGCCGTCAATTCGTCAGCGATTGACGTGTCATGCACGTTAGGCATATCTATAAAGTTGCTCTTCATGTCGAGCGGATAGATTTCGCTCGGACCAGTTCCGTTGTCGTTGCAAGGATAGTTCCACCACCAAATGGCTTGGCGCCCAAACTGATTTTGCACTACGTTTAAGTCGTTATTGTTGGGTACTGACCACACACCGCCACCGGTATAATATACCGTCACGTTAGAAGGCATCGTACTCAAAGCCTTAAAGAAACGATTGAATTGGTCTTCGCTACCAGCAAAACCACGGCAATAGATTTGTGGTGTAAAGCGAATGGCCTTTACCGTATCTGCGGGGTTCGCACCTGCGGTGTTCCACTTTGCTTCAATGGCTTTCTGAATAGCACCTACGCGGTCGGCTGTAAGTTGCATCGTAGCGTCGTCATTAGGAACGGCAACGTCATCGGCAAAGATAGCAAACTGACGGAAACCTAAATCGTACATTGAAGTAAACTTCTTCATAATATCGTTTACAGCCGTCGCACTATACATCAAGCTGTTACCTGGGTGAATCGCCCAAACGACACTTACCTTCGTGTCATGTGCTACGGAGGTAAAGTCCTTTAAGTCTTGTTGTGACACATAGCCCGACTTCTTTTGTTGGTCAGTCAGCTTTGTGGGATAAGGTTCGCTCCACTTACCAGAGTGATAGTAGTCACTTTTAGGACCATAGACGTAGCAGTTCATCTTATAGCGCATCATGAAGCGCAACAAGTCTTGACGCACCTCGCCAGCATAGGGTTTGCCATAGAAGCCTTCTATCACACCGCGTTCTTTCAAGTCAGCGTAGTCGTTAATCGTTACCGTAGCTAAGCCTTCCGTGCCATTGTCAAGCATTTGTTCGAGTGAAGCTAAGCCAAAGAAGGTAGCATCAGTGTTTTCGCCCAATACGAGTAATTGTGCCGTGCCATTGCCACCATCGGTGAGCGAAAGAATGTGACGATCGAATTTTCCCTCTTTAGTCAACACATCGGTTGACAGTCCGAGTTGGGTAGCCATGGCATTGCCTTGCCCGTTCGCACCATTCACGCCTAAGTAAACATTTGACTCTGTGCTTGAAGCTGCGTCGCTAAAGGTTACAGTTACATTGTGTGCCGCAAAAATATCTTTTACGCGATTACGAGTGGCTTCATCAATGCCATTATCGCAAACGACATTTACTATATTTGTAAAGCTAACAGTACCTGTACCTGCTGTCTGTGTGTGAGGTACAGGATAGATTGTATACTGACCCATCATCGTCATAGGGAAGATGAGAGCAGCCATACCAATAAGTAGGGATTTCTTTTTCATAAAGAAGGGTAAAAAGAAGATTTGTATTATAGGTGTCGCAAATTTACGCAAAAGTTTTGATTGTAATAGTCTTCAAGGACATGAAAGTGTTTGTGAGTGTTTTGCGTCATTAGGATTATTTGCAGTTGGTTGCCCTCTACAAAAAGTTTCAGAACGCCCTAAATAGGCTTTGAAACTTACGTATATTTTACCTGCAGTGTTTTTTGCTTTCATGTTTCATTTTTATGTTTCAACTAATTGATAATCAATACGTTCAGATTATGAAACATCGTATATCTATGTTTCATTTTTAGTTTCAATGTTTCATTCTAAAAACACAGTGGGAGAAAAACAAAAACACTGAGGGAGCGATTACAAAACACAATGGAAGCGATCACAAAACACAATGGGAGCGATAAAGCGCTCCCTCAGTGTTTTGAAAAGTGAAACATGAAACTTAAAATGAAACATAAAACTTTTATGTTTCATTTTTATAATGGCTTGATTTTTAATTCAATACAATAACAAAATGAAACATGAAAGATAAAATAAAAGTTTTGGAAACGTATAGAGATTGTACTGGGAAAAATGCAATTTATCTAATCACAATACTTCGGTAAATTTTTACCGAGAAATTAAAAATTAAACAATAGAACTGGCCAAAGCTAGTCCCAAAGCACTAAATAGATCATTGAAATGTTGTCAAAATCGAATGATTAAGCATAAGAAAAGTACTAAAAAAGAGGATAAATCTACTGAAAATAAAAACAAAAAATATTGCATATTTCGTTGATTTTTTTTAACAACTTAGAAGTCTCTAAACTCTTCTAATTATGACTAAAAAAACACTCCTTATGCAATACCAATCTGAGTGCCTATCGGCTCTCAAATCGATTGTAAATATACACAAACCTTTTGAAAAGACCTTCATGGATACAATGAAATTATTCATGGCCATCCCTGATCGTATAAACTTTCTCCAATTGGGTAGGTATGGATGCTTCTCGGAACAGACATACCGTAACCTTTTTGAGAATGAAACATTCAAATGGTTTGCATTCAATGGTTCTATCATCAGCAAGCATCTTACAGGTAGAAGAAAAGCCATCGCTATTGATCCTTCCTATATCCCCAAGTCTGGACATAAGACACCCTGAATTGGTCACTTTTGGTCAGGCTGTGCTGGGGATTATAAGCGTGGATTAGAAATCATGAGAATCGGTGTCATTGACATCGACAATCATGAATGCATGACTTTAGGTTCCATTCAGACGCCAGATTGTAAGACCTTGGATAATATGGGCAAGAATCTTGTTAATTGGTATAGCTGCTATCTCATCAGTAAAAAAGAAGAGATACAGAGCATATACAAAATGGTGGTTGCAGACGCATTCTTTTCCAAGGAAACTTTCATAACGCCTATGTGTGAGAGCGATTACCATGTCATCAGCCGCTTCCGAAATGATGTAATCCTGTACTATCCGACATTGGAAAAGAGAACAGGAAAACGTGGTCATCCCAAGTGGTTTGACGGCAAAATTGATTTTGCCAATCTAGATTTGACTCGGTGCAAAGAATACAAGGTGAATAAAGGAAAACTATACGGATTGAGGGTATGTGCAAAAGCTCTCAAAAGATACGTTTCCTTATCCGTTTGGTACCCAATGGACGGAAGGACAGATAAGTGGCAGCTTTATTTCTCTACATTCGATTCGATGAATGGATGCGAAGTCCTTGATTATTATAGAACTATATTCCAACTCGATTTTTGCTTTAGAGATAGCAAGCAGCATGCTGGAATCACCAACTATCAGTCAACCGACTTCAGAAAGTTGAATTTTCACTTCAATGCATCGCTCGCTGCTGTCAACTTAGCAAAAGCGGCATGTAAGAAGCTAGGAATAACTTATTCCATATCCTCTTGCAAGTCATTCATACACAATGCTTATATGCTTGAAAGATTTATTTACGTGTTTGGGATTGACCCAGACCCACAAGTTATTGACAAACTTTTCAAAGAACTCATTTTATTTACCGACAAAGCTGCTTAGGATTGGCTAATTTTTAACGAACTATTGGATTTTACACATAGGGATGAATTGTGTGAAACGCACGCTTTGGGAAATTCAGTCTCACATTACCACAGACCATCAATTATTTCAAGGCTAACTCATCGCTTAATCATGATAGATTTAACAACCACTTGCATTTTGTTATCCAAACTTCTGCATTTGCTTAACCATTCTTGATAGTCATGAAAAGGAATCTTTCGCGGAAGGTTTCCACCTCCTGCTATCATGTTGGATTTATAGAATTCATTTGGAGAAAACACGATGTATAAATCGTTGTATTCAACCTCCTTGGCAGTAGTCATCACGTATTCATCAACATCCCCCTTATCGCCACAGGCTTCCTTTTTTGAGAAAAAGCAATACGACACATCATGCTCTACGCGATAAGCCCCAAGCGATGAGGAAGCATAAGGCAATAAACAATACACCATATTCTCACTCTCAACATAAAGATACACTGTCATGTAACCATCTATCGGAGACTTTGCGTATAAGTATATATCATCTCCATTTTGAAATTGCAGTGACTGAAACTTCAAATCTGTTCCATTTCTTAACACACGCAAATCTAAATCAACATTCGCAGAATTTATTCTTCGAGCCTTTCCTTTTACCTTTACGCTGACAACGAGCATATTGTCCTTTACTACAATATCCTCATAAGTAGGTTCTCCTATTGTTTCAATCCATTCCCCCTTCACCTCGCTCAGCGATAAGGACTTAAAATCTATCGCTGAGCCCATCTGCGTATTAGCCACATTTGTCACATTACGCTGCATGATATTCGTACCAAATTCATCGGCCAACGCTTGTATTTTTGCCCTTTCAAGAGCTGTACGTTTGGCTTCATCAACCGATTGCGACAATGGAGCATAATAAGTACACGTTCCATACACCACTTGCACTTTCTGCGCAAAAGATGATAGCGCTATCATGCTTACAATAACGCATAAGCCCCAAATTCTAACCAGCTCTTTCATTAGTCTATTTGCTTATTTCAGAAATAGGTCAAACCTCATTCTACAAAGAATGGAATTTGACCTAAAATGTTATACAATACTTAGAAACTCCTTTTATTTTTCCGAACGGCTAAACAAGAGTTCATTTAACTTTTCGTGCAGTCCATCAGCCTTGCTTTCTAATGTTTTACGCACAGCAACTTTAGCGGCATCAGCGCTATAAGCAATTCTGACCAGTACTTCCTTGTTTCTATTGCTAAGCACCCGATAAACCTCTACTAAGGGAAGAACCCTTCCTAAGCTCTGCGAAATCATATTTTTGCTGGCCATCACTGTTTCAGTAATAGAGGCTGCCTGCTCCGCAGATAATTGTTTATTGGCTACGGTATTTTCAATCAATGCTGTCATTTCAGACTGAATTTGCCCAGCAAGATTCTGCTTAGCAAGTTCCAAAGCTTGTATCTTTGCAGCATCATAGTTTTCACTAACACTCATGGCTTCGCCTATAATATACTTCGGAAACATATCAGAGGAGTACTCCATCTGTAGCACATACGCTTTGTCCAATTGCTTTTCGATAGGCAGTGCACCAGGAGTAGTTTGCCAACCTTCCTTGCGCATTTGCTTTGCTTCCTTACGCGCGGTTTTGGTGGCGCGGGCTCCAAGATCTTTCTTGGTCAGTTTAAAAAGTTCCTGACGCTCCTGACGCTGCTCTTTGGTAATTTGAGCATTCATCGTAGATGCAGACAATGCAACCAACACTATCAATGTAAAAATTTGCTTCATAATGATTCTTTTTTTTTGATTTTTCGTTATTATCATTTACACAGGCGAAGGGTCTGCCAATGCTCCTTCATCGCATCCGATATGCTAAGTGTGGGAGTTTGGGATTTTCCATTCACCACAATCGATTTTTTACCCACTTCACCGCTCACATAATCATACAATTCTTGTATGGTCGTCTCTCCTTTGGTTTGCTTTAGCTTCTTCAATAAAAAGTAAGTAAACAATCCATGCTTCTTGTCACTATAAGGATAAGCGGTTTCATCGCCCGTGGCACTCGAAATCACAACCATGTTACCATTCGGTTTATTCGTCTTTGCTTTGATTGACACTCCTCGAGCTTGCGAAAGCATTTTACCATCACGCCCTGTTCCACTAAAGCACGCATCCAAAAGAACAAGCGTTTGGTGGCTCTGCATAGCTGCCAAACTTGCATAAAACTGACTAATGGGGATGGTTGTAGTCATATCCATCGGATTTCCATCGGAGGGGAGTAAAGCCCCCTCTTTAGACTGCTCATCAGGAACACCATGACCTGCATAATAAACAATGATGGAACAATCGCCTTTATAAGTATCGCACACCTTCGCTAACCAAGTCATGTCAGACTTCATATTGTTATAGGTCGCATTTTCTCTATATCGAATGTTCTCCTTAGGAATACCTAATAATTGCGTGCAATACGTCCGAAACATTTCACCATCGTTCATGGCATAACTTACATTCCCCGTTTCCTGATATTTTTCATTTGCAAAGATTATGGCAAAAGTGTTACTTGCTGTATGAGCAGACACCACTTGTTCGAGGTCGTCTACGTCCGACGTCATTTTATCTCTTTTCCCTTCGTTTTCCTCAACAACTGGTGCAGGAGCGACAGCATTAGATTGTACATAAACAATCTTTGGTGACTGGGCTACTTCGTTTTTTTCAGACTTTACTAAATAGGTACGCCTTATTTCATCACCACATTGCCGAGCCTCACGAAATTCAGCCTTAGTGTACTTACGTACATAAATAGATTGGTACGTATAATTAGTAGATGTTATATTGATTGTCTGTGGTATATCTTCCTGTCTTAGCGTCAGTTTAAAGGGTAATGACGTTATCTTATATACTGAACCTTTCGTGTGTATGGTTGCATTTTCGTACAACGTACCTGTTAAAGTGATCACTTCCGTTGCAGGCTGCGCACTTATAGGAATACCCACAAGAACAAAGAACAGCATGAATAAGTATTTCATCATTTTTCGCTTAAGAAAAGTAGTTTGTTAAATCATTTCTTTTAGAAAAAAACAAAAGGAGTAGAAAATAGGACATATAAAATCCTTAGTTCCACTCCTTTCATCTGTTTCTATTGGGAATTATTCACCATAAACCTTGGTCGTGTACACGGTACGAGAACCCATGAAGCCACAATGCTTTACAGTGTAATCAACGTGAGAAATTTTGGTGATACCAGCATCCTTAGCAGCCTTATCAATACCAACATTGGCTCCTTTTCTTCCAAACATACCCCAAAAACAAGTCTTATAAGAAGCCTCACCCTTCTTATTTCCAACAGGATTTGAAGTGGCAGCAATAGGAGTTGTAACGGTTGAACAACTAACGAGTGACAACAAGCAAGCACCAATTAAGAGTACCTTTTTCATAATGTGTTACTTTTAAGTAAGTAAGGGCATCGAAATAATTAAATTAAATAGTGTATAGGACACCCTACTCTACCACTATTTAAGTTAATAAAAGCAACTATTAGTGAGCAACTATTAATAACACTGCAAAGGTACTATGAGCAATCGTACATAACAAGCAGCATACGTTTTGACTTTTTATACAATTTGTTGAGTAATATTCTACACAACATCCAATAAAAAACTAAGTATTCGTTTACACTCCTACTCCTTACCTCACGCAATGAGTTTTAATAGCGCTGCTCCCAAGGTGGCAAAGCTTAATGAAGAATAATAAGTAGGTGTTCAAAATTATTTTATACTATCAGTAGATGGCATTTTCACATTGAAAGCACATTATCGAGGCGCATCTGTTCCTTTCGGCCTCGGTCACATAGCCCGACTTACTATAAAAATGTTTCAAAATAAAGAGAACAGCCGTTCAACTGATAAACAATTTATTTTTCGATATGCTCTTTTTCATCCCTTACCTCATCTGACAGTTCCTTGAAAAAATCGTAGTCAAGAAGCACAGAGAGGCGATGCAGTAAAACGATGTCGATATTGCTGCGCCTAAAAATATCATAAATATTGGTACGATGACATGATAATTGCTTTGCAAGCCAACTCACACTACGCCCTTGCTTGCGTACTTGCTCTTCTATAATACGTCCTATATTGCTGTTCATGACCCAAAAGGAAAGTATTGATTTGAAAACACAAAAAAAGACGTGGGAGTAATCTGCATTTACCTATCCCACGTACAGGCTCTCGCATCGCCTTTTCCCAGGATAAGCAACGATAGTCAGCCCACGTCTATTGTCATATTATCAGATAACGTTTGCACCTCCCTTATTCTGTATGAATACAATAAGGGCTGGCACAAACGGGGATAATACACCCAACGTGGACGCTTCGATTGCCTTCATCCTCTGGGAATATGAATTTGTGAGATTCGTACGTGGAAGATAACGCTCGTAAACGTCCTTTATTCTAAATTTTTAATAAACCCGCCTTCCCTTTTAGGGCTGACTGATTCGCCTACAAAGTTAACTAAATTTTTTACACAAATCAATACTTCGGTAAATTTTTACCGAGAAATTAAAAATTAAACAATAGAACTGGCCAAAGCTAGTCCCAAAGCACTAA
>ENA-UEYI01000869-UEYI01000869.1-human-gut-metagenome-genome-assembly--contig:-NODE-869-length-28170-cov-6.038017_pt1 | contig 28170 bp, 24 predicted proteins | sample MGYA00242900_ERZ507916 | MGnify/ENA primary metagenome ERZ507916 (study PRJEB26167, sample SAMN06115521) | human gut metagenome | host: Homo sapiens | place: China:Chongqing | collected 2015-09-02...
GTTCCTGTCCTTAACGAAACTAATCAAGAAAAATAGTCCGATTGCAATCCCGATAATCACGATAGCCGCGACAACCACGATTAAGATGTTTCTCTTTTCTTTTTGCATTTACTGCCCTCCTTATAAAAATTTTTTATATATAAACGCGTTGCCGCGTGGATTGATTTCGAAAATATATATTCGAAAGCCGGGCGCGAGGTTAAAACGCTTTTCCCCGATTTTTTCGAGAACGCAAAACAGGTCGGATAATAATTCGACTTTTCGTTGCTTGCGCGGTTCACTCCTTTCCGTTTCGGCTTATCTGTTTGCGCTTTCGTTTACTTTACTCGTGCGATTATTTTATATCTTCGCTACGGAATATCATAACATAGGAAACACCTTTTGTCAATCGGGTTTGGAAAAATTTCCCTGTTGTTTTTTTGTGGGTAATTACTTGTTTCATAAGGATTGAATAGTAGTTCCATATCTGGGATTCCACGCAAAAAGGTCATTGTCATACTTAACGGGGCAATGACATTTTTGATCTGAATGACGGTGGTAATACGGAAAGTGCGCGTTAGATTTAATTATATAAATAGCGAATTATTCGGCGCCTTTGAGGGCTTCGACCATATCGATTTTGCGGTTTTTGCGGGCGACGAAGAAACTGACGGCGAGCGACACGCCCAGCATCAGCCCCGCGCCGAAGCCCGTGCCGAACGTAAGGAACACCATATCGTCCGCTCCCCGCCCCGCGCCGAACTTACATTCCGCGACGGCGCAAGCGTTCGCGTCGTTCACGAGCCGCGTTTTTATCCCGAACTTTTCCTCGAAGTAGCGGACTATCTCCACGTTATCCCATCCCGGGAGCCCCGGCGGCGAAAGCACAACGCCGCGCCTGCCGTCGAGCGGTCCGCCGCAACTGATACCTATGCCGGCGATCTCGTATTCCGCGCGTTTTCGCTCGATAAAGTCCGCGAATTTTTCCAAAACTTCGGTATAAGTCAAGCCCGCCGTGGCAAACTTTTCCTTGGCGATTATCTCTATTTTGTCGGTTATTTTTCCGATCGTGGCGGCGCATTTCGTTCCGCCGACGTCAAGTCCTATATAGTACATCAGAATCCCTCTCTTTCGTCGAAGCCGATCTTTTTCATTGCCGAAACGTAGCGGTCTAGCGACAGCGCGATTATGCCGGTGTAGAAATGATTCTGCCCCGCTTTGCCGTTTGCCGTCCACGCGAAACGGTAAAAGCCATTGTCGCTCGCGGGAAGTTCGATTTCGGCGATCTTTTCCGAACGATAAGCCGCGCACTTTGCCGTACCGCTAAGCACGGACTTATCCGAGTAAACCTCGGTGACCGTATACGGAACTTCTATCTCGCTTGCCGTGTCGTTGATAAGATACAGCGAAAGTTTGCCGTCTGTTTCGTCGCCGATTATGCAAACGGACGATTGACTGCGCTTTATATAATGATAAGCGAGTTTTTTCACGCCGTAAAAGTCGACTACCGCGTCGGAAACTTGCGGCCAACCGTCAATAATATTCCACCAGATTATGCCGCCGTGCGTGTTGCGGTTTATGCGGAATTTCTCGATAAAGTATTTGAACGCTTCGTCTTGCGATATCTGACTCGCGAGCGCGAAATCCTCGATATTGTCCTGCTCGCCGAACAGCGTGGTTACCTGATCCGCCATCAGTTTTATTCTGTACGCAAACGGTTCGTCCGTGCCACTCCCGAAGAAGTCGCGTGCGCGAGGTATTCTTTCGTAGGCTCGCCGCCGTCGAACATTTTCTCGGGATTGCGCAAAAATTTTGCCAAGGATTTAGGCGAAGGACAACCGTGATAGCCCGTTTCGGAAGCGAAAAGCGCGGGAGAATTGCGGTAAAACTCGCCCTTGAAGTAGTCGCGAGGTCCCCATATATGATCCTCGGAAGCAAGCCACGGAGCCGCGAACGCGGCGGCGTTCTCGAGGTACGACGAACTTGGCAGATACGGACGCAGTACGTCGTGGTCGCGGAGAACGTGCGGAAGCACTTCGCGCGTTATAGAGTACTCGTAGGGGTTTCGGTCGAAGCCGATCCAACGATGCGCGATATCGCACTCGTTGTCGCCCGCCCACAGCACTATCGAGCAATGATTGCGAAGCCGCTTTACGACGCACTCGACCTCTTTCGCGATAGCGGCGGTAAACTCGGGCGTTTCGGGGTACTTGCCGCACGCCATCATGAAATCCTGCCACACCATTATGCCGTGGCGATCGCAGTAGTCGTAGAATTCGTCGGTTTCATACAGTACGCCGCCCCACACTCTGACGGCGTTACAGCCGATATCGGTCGTAAGTTCGAGCGCGCGTTTTACTCTTCCGTCGTAGTCATCGTGGAGAGCGTCGACGGATATATATGCACGATAAGTTCGTTACCGTTCTTTTTGAGATCCGCGACTTCGAACTCGTGCGGGATAAACATATTGTCCGCTTTGCCGACGATTTTACCGTTGACGATAATATCGGCTACGGTGTCGATGCCGTCGAAACGGAGCGTTCCGCGGGCAAACTCGCTGGCGAAAGTCGTATAATACCACTGATGATAACTCTCGTACCGGCGAAAACCGTAGATATTATCCGAAAAGTACAGATCGGGAGCAAGTCCAGCGCGGTAAAGATTGTATTCGAAACAACCCGGAACTGCCACTTCATAAGTTTCGGTTCCGAAAAAGCACGCGACAGACTTCGGATCGAAATTAATCGTCCGCACCTCGTCATCCCTTTTATAGGCGAAACGCCATTCGTTTTTCGCCAGCGCGATATTTTTCATAGCCGCGGTTTCCTTTTCTCTTTCGATTGAAGTATAACACGCAGTCTGTGTTTAGTCAACGACTTGGTGCCGTTTTTGTCAATATCGACTAGTATTTCAAAGAAAACGTTGCGAAAATCGCAAATTTCGGCACAACGCCCTAAAAAAAGCAACCTACGGTTGCGAAAGTTGCTACCGGTGGTTGGTTGATTTTTTATACCGCGCGAGTTATAATCGTAATGTAATATTCTTAATACGGAGGTAAAATTATGTTTTCGGAAAAACTTGCGGCGCTGAGAACGTCGAAAAAGATGACTCAGGAACAACTTGCCGAAAAGTTGGACGTAACTCGTCAGTCCGTGCAAAAATGGGAATCGGGCGCGAGTTTCCCGTCGATAGACAAACTCGTGGCGATCGCCGATCTTTATTCGGTGTCGCTGGACGGGCTTTGCCGCAAGGAAACGGGCGAAGATTACGGACGGACGGGCAAATATTATATTCCGGACTACGAGAACGCTCACGACTGGGAGTTCTATTTCAGGGTTCTGTTTATCGAATATATGCAATGCGCGGACGAGGGCAAGGACGTAGAAAAGTATAAATCGCTTTTCGACGCGATCGTTGATATGCCGAGCGACGAATACAAAAAGAAAATCGCCGACGTGATTTTCGAACTCGTGGGCTCGCTCCCGCAAAGAAGCGATTATCCTTATATCGAGCCGAACGATCTCGAATCGATAAAGCGGCTGTCGGACGGCGCAAAAACTTTACCGGTTAATCCCGCTCTCGTCGCGGATAAAATCGCGGGCGGCTGGTTCGGCAGAGTTTGCGGGTGTTTTCTCGGCAAGCCCGTCGAGTGCATACGCAAAGCGGAACTCGACACGGTGCTTAAACGCACAAACAACTTTCCTCTCTCTCGGTATATCGACGCGGACGATTTTACGGACGAAACGTTCGAGGGAATCAAGTTCCAACTCAAACACCGCTTGTACCCGCGTTCTTTCGGGCGTATGCCGGTAGACGACGACACGAACTACACGATAATGGGCTATGAAATCTTAAGGCGCTACGGTCGCGATTTCACTTCCGCGAACGTGGGCGAAGCGTGGCTGAAACTTCAGACGATGGACGCATACTGCACCGCCGAGCGAATCGCGTACAAAAATCTGATCGACGGCTATCGTCCGCCGGCTTCTGGCGAGTATAAAAACGTTTTCCGCGAATGGATCGGTGCAGAGATTCGCGCGGACTTTTACGGATATATCAACCCCGGCGACCCCGCAACCGCCGCGAATATGGCTTACCGCGACGCGAGAATTTCGCACGTCAAAAACGGCGTTTACGGCGCAATGTGGTCGGCGGCGGCTATCGCTTCCGCGTTCTCGCTGTCCTCTCCCCGCGAGATCGTCGAAAACGCGCTGGGCGTAGTGCCGAAGTCGAGCAGACTTTACGAGGACGTAAAAGACGTGATCGCGGCGTTCGACGGCGGCATGGGCGCGAACGAGTGTATCGATATGATACACTCGCGCTACGACGAAACCAAAAGCCACGGCTGGACGCACGTTATCCCCAACGTAATGATCGTGACGGCGGCACTTCTATACGGCGGCTGCGATTACGGCAAAACCGTTTGCCTTGCCGTGGGAGCAGGCTTCGATACCGACTGCAACGGCGCGACTTCCGGTTCGATCGCGGGCGTAATGCTCGGCAAGCGCGCGATGCCCGGTGAGTGGACGGGCAGAATCGCCGACACGCTCGAGAGCACTCTCGAGGGCTACTCTTCCGTTTCCGTAGCCGAAATGGCGAAAAAGACTCTCGAATTTTTGCCCGATGATATTAAAAAGAAAATATAGTTAAGTCTTCTTAACGTATGGGATCCTCACGCACGCGGAAATCCGCGCGCTCAGGATGACGTTAACAATATAAAAACAACCCGCAGTCGTTTTTGACAGCGGGTTTTCGTTTTATCCTTATATACGTTTTTTCGGCGGAGAGAATTTTTTACCGTCGGCGAGCGCTTTCAGTTTGCTTTCGCCCATAGCGTGGTACGGTAATTTTTCGGCGATCAGCCCGCGTTTATTAAGATACTCGTCGATAGCGGCTTGCTCGTCGCCGTCGTTAAACCCGGGAATTACGGGCGTGTGGATAATTACTTTCGCGCCCGCGGCGAGCAGCCTGTCGAGGTTTTCGAGAATACGCGCGTTATAGGCTCCGGTGCCTTTTTTGTGGAGCGCGGGGTCGATCGCTTTCACGTCGTATAGAAACAGATCGACAAGCGGCAAGACCGTTTCGAAAGATTCGTACGGCACGTTGCCCGCGGTATCGACCGCGACCGAAACTCCGCGACGCTTGCACTTTTCGGCGAGTTCGGCAACGAAGTACGGATACAGCATACACTCCCCGCCCGAGATCGTCGCGCCGCCGCCCGTAGAGTCGTAGAACGGCTTGTCGCGGACGATAATGTCGACGAGTTCGTCGGTCGTCATCGGTTTGCCGTAGACCTTTCTCGCCGCGCTCGGACAGCACTCGGCACACGTTCCGCACGCTACGCAATTATCGGCTATGCAGACGCGGGCGCAAGCGCCGCACCCCACGCACTTTTCCGTAAAGAACGCAAGTTCTCTTTCGAGACTTTTGCCCTCGGGGTTGTGACACCAGAAGCAATCGAGGTTACAGCCTTTCAGAAACACAGTCGTGCGCACGCCCGGACCGTCCGCGGTCGAGCCGCGGTTTACGTCGAATACGAGCGGCGTTTTCATGCGTTGATAAGCGCGCCGAGTTCGTCCGCGCCGAGTTCGATTTCGGCGCCGCGCAGATTTTCGAGAAAATGCTTCGGGTCGGACGAAGCGAAAAGCGGAATCACGGTCGGCATGCCGTCGGCTTTACCGAGATTTGTAAGATACGCCACCACCGCCGCGCTGACGTTTACTCCCTTTGACTTTGCAAACTCACGGATCGTATCGAGGCGAGCGCCGGTCACGCAAGTCGCGGGCATGCGGTCGGGGTTTTCGTAACCGCCCTTGCATAGACACGAATACGCCACGAGCGGGATATTTTTCGCCGCGAGATAACGTAGGCGTTCGCGGTTCGTGTACTCGTTGAACGCGTATTTCGGCGCGACGTCGCCGCGCTCGGCAAGATACGAAAAGCGCTGTTGCATGACTTCGTACCCGGCGAACCCGCGTTCTTTCGCTACCGCGTTGGCTTCCGCAAAGCGCCAAGTGTCGTAATTACTGCCGCCGAGAACGCGGACTTTGCCTTTTTTCACGAGCGAATCGAACGCCGTCATGGTTTCTTCGAGCGGCGTGTTCGGGTCGTCGGTGTGCGCGTAGTAAAGGTCGATATAGTCGGTGCCGAGTTTATGAAGGCTTTCGTCCACCCAGTACTCGATCTGCTCTTTTCTGAGTCCCGCGCCCTCGCCGTGACGGTCGAAGCCGACTTTGGTTGCCACCACGAGTTCGTTGCGGTTGCCGCGCTCGCGGAAATACTTTCCGAGCAGCGTTTCGCTCTCGTCGCCCGTACCCGCCCAGTGCGCGTAGTTATTCGAAGTGTCCACAAAGTTGCCGCCCGCGGCAATATACGCGTCGAGTACGGCGTAAGCGGACTTCTCGTCGGTGGTCGTGCCGAAGTTCATTGCTCCCAGACACACGGACGAAACGGACAATTCTTTCGTAAGTTTGACTTTATTCATTTTTCATTCTCCCGATAATATCTTTCTGAAGTCTTTCGCAAATATCCACGAACACGCCGCTGTACCCCGTCACGCGCACGCGTAAGTCGCGGCGCGAAGCGGGATCGCGCATTGCGTCCTCGAGATCCTCGACGTTCGCCAAACTGACCTGAGCGTGCAAACCGCCGCGGTTAAAGTACGAGCCGAGCAGATTCGCTACGGTCTGATCGGGCGTGGCGGTTTTCTTTCGCTCTTCTGCTTTGGCGATAAGCCCGCCCAAGCCGAGATCGAGCGCCGCTTGCCAGTCGTAACAGCCGTGGCCGGAGTCGAACAGCACAATCTTGTTCGGGTTATCGGGCGAATCGTTATATTCCTTAAACCGCTTTTCTTCCTCGTTTGTCAGAAGTCTGTCGAGCGCTCTGCCGGCGATAAGGTCGTGCGGTTCCACCGGCACAGACACACGTTCCAGCAGCTTTTGCATCGTGAAAGCAAAGCGTAACGGTTGCGGCAGATCTTTCTTTTCGGACTTAATTCCGTCTAAGATAAACACACGTTCGGCGCTCGTAGACAGCACGGGCTTTTCGGTGAGCGCGGTTATCGCTTCTGCGACGTTCTTAGTCATATCCATGGTTCCCATTTACCCCAGTACGTTTATCAATATCATGCCGCCGAGCGCGACGATCGAGCCGACGACGTTCTGCACGGTAAGTTTTTCGTTAAACAACAGCGCGCCTTGCAGGTTGGACGAGATAAGACAGCCCGCTTTGATCACGGGGTAAAGCACTTGCGCTTTCATGCCGTATATGCTCGTCGATATGGTTTGAAAGTAGTTCGCGCCGAACAGACATGCCGCCATGACCGCGACGTACGGCAAGGCTTTGGCGATGTCCTTTATCCTTCGGGGCGTGGTCAACGGCTCGCCCTCGGGCGTGGTTTCCTTTCTGCCCGCGGTGAGAACGTAGACGACGTACACGACGATCAGCACCGCTGCCGCCATAACGTACATCCAGAAGTTAAAAGTTGCTTCCGAATATAGCGTTTCGCCCGCGTAAATTCCGCCGCCGTGTAAAACTGCTTGTAAAGTTGCTGCGAGAACGAAGCGATGCCGTCGCCGAGCGCGGTGAGTACGAGCATTACTATGCCGAACGCGCTCGTCTTTTTCTGCCCGCCCTTGCCTATCGATACGATAAACACCGCCGACAGTATCAGCGCAAAACCGAACATTTTCCAACCGGAAAAACTTTCTTTGAAGAATATAAGACTGAGTACCGCAGGAAGCAGCGACGCGACCGTGCACGCTACGTCCACTCTCACGAGCGTGTTTTCGCGGATCGCAAGTACCCAGCACACGACGAGCATCGCCGTACCCGCGCCGCCGGTCAGCGCGATAAGCGCGAGCCGCCAGTCAATGCCGGTGATTTTGCCCTTTGCTTCGATAAGCAGAACGATCAACCCGACCACGATGCACAGCAGCATACGCACGAGATTGAGTAAAAACGCGTAGGAGATTTTCTCCGCGTAGATACTAGTTTTCTTGCCGCAGAAACCCTTGACTGCAAGGCATAATATTGCCAAAATTACGAACAGATAGACCATTTGATTTCGCTTACGTCCTTTGAAACCGTCGGTTTCGTGACTATTGTAACATAAACCGCGAAAAAATCAATGATTTATTATGAAAAATATGGACTATTCTGAGATTATATTGTATAATATCGATATGAAAGTAATTTCTCCCGCCCTCATATCGGGCGAAAACGTAAAACTCGTATCTTTAGAGATTTTCAAAGCCGTCTGGGGCATGAATAACCGTTGGTTCGGGTACGCCGAACGCAAGCGCCCGCGGGCGGCGCTCTTTTTGGTACTGTCGTCGGTCGTAGCGAAGTTCGTCGAGGAAAACGGCAGAGAGATCACCGCAACGGGCGGCGACGTGGTGTATATTCCGTCGGGCATAAATTACCGCGTGTACTTCTCGGACGGCAACGAAAGCAATTCCATCGAATCGTACACGATCGATTTCACGCTTGCGGACGAAGCGGACGGGGAAATTCTCCTTTCCGACCGTATAATCAATCTTGCCGGCGACGCGATGCTGATGGAGGAAACCGCGCGCAAACTCGACGAGGAATATCACTCGCTGTCGGTATGCTTTCGCGGCGAACCGACGACGATTACGCTGAAAACGAAAACGCTGTTCTACTCGCTTCTCTGCGCCGTGTCCGACGCTTCGCAAAAAAGCGAGGCATATCCGCTTCGTCGCGGCGTGGAAGCGCTTCGGCGCGACTGGAACAAGAACGAAAAAATCGACGATTATGCGGCGCTCTGCGGCATGAGTCCGGGCTATTTTTACCACGTTTTCAAAAAGTGGGCGGGAAAAAGTCCTGTCGAATATCGTAATCTTTTGAGGGTATCGAACGCTTGTTCGATGCTTGCGCGCACCACAATGCCTGTTGCGGAAATCGCTGCGCTCGTGGGCTTCTCAGATCAGTTCTACTTCTGCCGCGTGTTCCGCAAAACCACCGGTCTTTCTCCACTCGAATACCGCAAAACTCACTTCGAATAATTAACGTTAAGAAAACGAACGACGACGATAAGGATTATCCTATCGCCGCCGTTTTTTCGTTATTTTTCGTCCGATCCCGCGTGAATTTTTGCCGCCGCGAATTCCGCGCCGAGATATTTTTTATATTTACCTAGGTACCGCAAATACTCCTCGCGCTCCGTACTCTCGGGATAAACCGTTTCGCCGCTTCCCTCACCCGAAAAGATGCGATCAGAATACTCCGACAACGTGCCGATCGGGTTCAGCGCGTAGCCAGCCAACAGCGCGATACCGAACGCGCCGCCCTCGGAAGCGTTTTTTTCGAGCGTAACGGGCGCGTTAAGCGCCGCCGCGGTCAATCTTTGCGCCACGCCTTTGGTGCGGTACAATCCGCCGTGCGCCGTTATTTTCGTAATGCGCACGTTTTCTTTCCCAAGCGCTTCCGCGCCGATCGACAGCGGAGCGACAGTCGAATACAACAGCGACTTCATAAGGTTGACAAGAGTGAGTTTACCGTCGCTTTCTCTTATAATCATCGGCACGCCGTCTGCCGCTCCGACCGCGGTTTCGCCGCCGAGAAAATTATAACTAATAACGCCGCCCGCGCCGCAATCGCTTTCGGCAGATTTTTCGAACAGTTTCGCGTACGATTCGTCTTTCGAAACTTCCGCGCCGAATACGCGCGCGACTTCCGAAAACAACCGCATCCACTCGTTAAGTTCGCACGCGCAGTTGTTCGCGTGTACGAGCGCGCAGTCCTTGCCGTCGGGCGTACACATAAGGTCAATCTGCTCGTATCTGCCGTTTAAGGGCTTTTCGAGTACGACGGAAAAGTTCGCGCTGGTGCCGAGCGAAGTCTGAGCCGTAGTCGGCTCGATTGCACGCGCGCATACCATACCCGTACCCATATCGCCCTCTGGCGGGCAACATACCGCTCCCGCGCGCAGAGTGCCGGACGCGTCGAGAAAATTTGCCCCCGCTTCGGTCAACGCGCCAGCATTCTCGCCCGCAAGAAGGACTTTCGGCAAAAGATCGCTAAAATCCACCCCCGCAAGCGCGTTGAATTTTTTAAGGCGATTTTCGTCGTAGTCGCCGTTTTTCAGCGGGAACATACCGCTTGCGTCGTTCGCCCCCAGAACGTTACGACCGGTAAGCATACGGTGAACGTACCCCGATAACGTTGTCAAATGCGCGACCGATCCGACGTGCGGTTCGCCGCGTAAGATCGCTTGATAATAATGCGCCGCCGACCAGCGCTCCGGTACGTTGAAATCGAGTTCTTCGGAAAGAATACGCGCGGCTTCGGCGGTCGTAGTGTTCTTCCACGTCCGAAACGGAACGAGAAGATTCCACTTCTCGTCAAACGCAAGGTAGCCGTGCATCATTGCCGAAATACCCAACGCGTCAAGCCGCACGATCGGTTCGCCGTAGTCTTTTACGAGCGCGGCGTAACTCGCCCGAACGCCGGCTTCCGCCTCACTCAGCGAGTAAGACCAGTGACCGCCGACGAGTTCGCTTTTCCACTCGTGACTGCCGCTCGCAAGCACGTTACCGCGCTCGTCGATAAGCACGGACTTTATGCGGGTCGAGCCGAGTTCTATGCCGAGGATCTTTTTCGTTCCGCGTTTCATTTCTTTTCACCTTGAACGCGGCGCAGTCTTTCCAGATTTTCGCCCGCGTAAAGCCTTATGTAGTCGTAGTCCGTGCCGGACGAAATAAAGTTCACACCGAGGTTATCCCAGAACCGTATTACTTCCTCGTCCACGCTTCCGGTGGAAACGCCTATCGATTTGCCGTGTTTTTTGAGGACGTCGATAGCGCGCTTTATGTAGGAAATATTCTTGTCGCCGAGTACGTCCGTACCCTCTCCGACCCTAAGACACAGATCGCAAGGTCCGAAAATAAAGCAGTCTATTCCCTCGACCCCGACTATCTCTTCGAGGTTTTCGATAGCCTGCGGCGATTCTATCTGCACGCAACGCACGAGTTCGTCCTGCATATTAAGGTAGTCGGCGCTGCCGATATTCCCGTACTTCGCCGCCCGAAGCGGTCCGAACCCGCGATTGCCGCGCGGCGGGTAATAAGTCGACGCGATTGCTTTTTCCGCTTCTTCGCGAGTATTGATCATAGGGAAAATCACTCCGTCCACGCCCATTTCCAGCACGCGCTTGGTATGGTTGAAATCGTCCTGATGCAGTCTTACGATCACTCTGCCGCCGACGTTTTTTATCGCGGTGATATGCAAAAGCAGGCTTTTGTAGTCGATGCACGAGTGTTCGGTGTCCACCCAAATAAAGTCGTAGCCGAGCGACCCGAGTATGTCCGCCGACATAAAGTCGCTCATCGACACGTGAGTGCCGCACACTTTTTCGCAGTTTAAGATTTTTCGTTTCAAGTCGTTCATTTTAAGTCGCTCCGTTTATTTATTTTTGCGCTTTTTGATAAGTATTACCGCCGCTGCCGCCGCGCCAGCCACGACTACGCACGCGGGTATGACTATCGCAAGGATCAATCCGAGGTTCGAGGTCTTTTCTACCGCTCGCCATTCGACCGTAATCGTAACGTCACCGGTGCAATTTGCAATAACGTAGGATTCGCCGTTCGTTTCCACCGCTTTACCGTTTATCGTGACGGAAGCGAGTTCGTAACCGTCGTTTGCGGCAAACGAAAGCATAACGTTTTCGCCGTGTCCGACTTCGGAAATTGCTTTTGCAACGCCGCCTTCGCCGCAGTTTACAGTCACTTTGTAGACGAGTTTCCGGAAGGTAACGGATACGATAACGTCCGTGCCGTCGCATACGCCCGCGTACTTGCCGTCACTGAGTTCGACGGTTTCGCCGTTCACCTTAACTTCGGAAACGACGCTGCCGACCGCCGCTACTACGCTGAGTTCGTAACTCTCGTCTATTGTCAACGCGGTTTTGTCCACGGCAGCCGTGCCGTCGCCGGTAATTTCCGTTTTTACGTCGTAAACGATCTTTGCGAACGTAACCGCGATATTCACGTCGTCCTCGGGCGCGTTTATCGCTAAACCGTCCTCGTACTCCGCCGCTTCGCCGTTCACGGTGACGGAAGCGATCTTATAGCCTTTTGCCGCGGTGAGTTTTATCGTAGCGCTCTCGAAGTGCGTGATAAGCCCGCTGCCCGAAGTAAACTCGTAACTGCCCTCGCCCTCGGTCGTAACCGCGATCGCGTAACGCTTCGCGGCGTACCCGACCTTGACGGAAACCGCCTCGGAAACGTTTTCGATAACGTAGTCGCCGTCCGAGTTCGCCGTGAGCGGCTCGTCGCCTACAGTGACGGAAACTATATCGTAATGCGGTTTTGCGATAGCCGTCGCTTTGACGACGTAATTCTCGCCTTTACCGCAAACGTCGGAAATAAGCGCGTTGCCGTCCGCATCTTTGACTTCCACCGTAACGGTTTCTTTCAACGAGAACGTAATCGCGCCGTCGCTTTGAGAAGTTTTTCTGTACGAATACACCGTCGTTCCGTCGGCATCCGAAACCTTGACGAGCTTGGAGCCGATATCCTTTACGCCACCGTCGGTCGCCGCGAACAGCGACGGAGTAACCGTAGCGCCGTTATTTACGACGGTGAAATTCACGGTCTGACCGACGAACAGCGCGGTCTTATCCACAGTTACCGTCGCCGCGCCCGCGCCGCTTGCCTTTACCTCCACGCTCGGCGTGGTCGTAACGGTCGCGCCGCCCTCTGCCGCCACGTCCGAGCCGCTGCCGGATCCTACCGCTTTGAACGACACGCCTTTGCCGTCGACGGCTTTTATCATATTCAGCGCGTAGAACGTCAGTCCGTTTTCGCCAGCCGCGTCTGCGGTAATATTGTCTACGTACAGCGCGACTCTGCCCAAAGTTCCGTTAAGTCTGCCGTTGATCGTTTCCGTGTCGTTACGATACGATATCTGGTAACGAAGCCGCGAGAACGGCAGAAGCATTATGCCCTGATAGCCCGCGGGAACGTAAGCCTTACGGTTGTAAACGTACAGTTTGTCCTCCGTACCTTTTGCTTTTACCGAGTCCGCGCTATGGATAAAGCGGTAGTATTCGGTTTCCGATTTCGCGCCGCTATACGATTCGGTGAAAAATTCTCTGCCGCTGTTTTCCGACACGCCGAATCTTACGCGCACGTCGTTCGCGCCGGTATTGCCGAATTTCAGCATTACGCCCGCCGCCGCGTCCATACCTGTACCTCCCGTCCATCTGAGCGTGGCGTTCTGCGCCGTAAACGCCGCGGACTTGCGGCTCGCGATTATGCCGTAGCCGTCGATCGCCGAGGTTATAGCGGCGCTATCCATATTGAGTTCGGCGGCAAGCGGGCAAGTTTCGCAAAGCGTGACGTCGCTTATCGCCGCGTTAAGCGCGGTTGCTCCGTCACTGCTCGCCGCAACGAATCTTATAGAGCCTTGGATTTCGGTCGGCGCCGCCACTTCTCCGTCCGCGGTCTGCAAGCCGTACTCGTCGGTATAGCCTTTCGCCTTGAATACCGGATTGGTAATAACTCCCTCACCGCTTACCGTGCGGAAAAACTCGAACGGAACGTACACCGTGTAGTCACCCGCGGCTACGTTTTCGAAAACGTTCGCGTACTGCGCCGAAGAACTTGCGTTCGCGTTGTTTTTAATCAGTCCGCTGCCGCGATAGCCCGCCGCGCCGGTAGCCGCGCCGTCCTTGACCGCCGTAGACCATACCGTACCATCCGCGGCGGTAATTTCAACGTCGTAGGACATAACCGCCGTCGGCTTGAACGTGAACGAAACGCCAGAATACTCGGTAAACGACACGTTGGTTTCGCTGAGGGTATACGTCACGGCGCTGCCGTCGACTGTTCCATCGGCTCGCGCGGGCGCCACCCCGCCGTACGCGCCCTCAAAAACGAGCGCGACGATCGCGATTACGGCGCACAACGCCGCCGCAAACGCATTTTTAACTTTTGCTTTTCTCATCTTTTCCTCCTGATGGTGAATACGATTATTATAACTACCGCCGCGATCGCTATAGCCGCGCCGCCGGCAACCGCCGCAACTATCGCGCCCGCGTTCGATTTCTCTACCGTTACTTTTACGGTCAGCATCCCGTAAGTGTCGTCAAGTCCCTCGGGAAGTGCCGCCGAAAACTTGAAAACGTACTCTCCAGGCGTTTTCTCGTCGTAGCCGTCGCTAGTCCACTTACCGCCGAACGAGTATTCCTTGCCGTTGCCGTCCTTTACCGTGACGGAAGCGGGCAAAGCGCCGATAATCTCGCTTTCCGGCGTGTTCTTTTTGACGGTGATTTCACGCCCGAACGATACTTCCGTTACTTCTTTGAAGTTCGGGTTAAGTTTGTTTACTATGCCCTTATCGACGGAGTTTTCGCCGATGAACTCACCTTTTACGAGGTCGTCCTCGGTAAAGATCGAGTAGCGGATTTCAAGTTGCTGATTTTCGAATCTGCCACAGTCGTAGATAAGGTAAATATTGCCGTTATCATCCTCGGCGGCGTCGGGGTATTCCGCGCCGAGCCGCTTGTCGATACTCAGCCCCTTGCTCCACGAAACGCCTTCGTCCGTCGAAAGATACGCGGTAAGGTTGCTTCTGTCGGCGGCTGAGTTGGTGACGAACAGCCAGTTTCCCGATTTCAGTTTTCTGAACACGAAGCGCGACCCCGGTGAATTCAGCGGCGCGGGCAAGTTGACTTCGGACGAAGTCCAACTGTTGCCTTTGTCCGCGGAAACGTAGCGTTCAACGCCGCCGAACGCTTCCACTCTCGAAAGAAGCACGAGCGAGCCGTTCTTTTTCTCGACGAGCGACGATTCGCCCGCGAACTTGCGCTCGGGCGGCACCGACGAAATCGCAGTGCTTTTCTTCGCCCAGGTCTTGCCGCCGTCAACCGACGATATTACCGGAACGGCTTTCGGGTTGTTGATTTCGCGGCTCATATACAGCCACTCGCCGCTCGACAGCACCGTCGGTTTGTTCTCGCTGCCATAATTGAACATATACGTTTCTTTCGACCATACCACGTCGTTTATATCCGTGGCGTCGGCGTTCTCGGAAGTAATCGCGAAAAGCCCCATGCCCTCTTTGAAGTACATAAGCCATAGTTTGCCGCTCGGGTCAAGCCAAAGTACGGAGTTCTTAATGGCTACGTTGGCACTGTCCGCGTGGTCGATAATCATATACGGATCGACCCAGGTTGTGCCGCGGTCGTCGCTGTACGCCACGGCGATATAGTTGTCCTTTACCGGCTCTTCCGTACCGCCCGTCGACCAGCACGCCCAGATACGGTTGCCGACGATTTCTATCTTCGCCATACTCTGAAACCGCCGATGCGCCGGATAATAGTCCTCGTCCGTGTTTTCACTAAGTTTCGTTCCGAGGTCGAATCCGTCCTTGCCGACGACGATAATCTCCGCCGTGTCGATCGCGGCGAACGCGTGGGAAGCGCCATAAGGAAAGAACGCCGCAACCACGAAAACCGCGCACAACGCGCAAATAATCAGTCTTTTTCTCATTTTGTAACCGCCTTTATATCGACGAAAAACACTTCTTTCCGATTGAAATCGAAAGTGAATTTAATTCGTCCGTTTTCGTAGAATCCGTCCGGGTACGACTGAACGCCGCCGACCGGAAAAATCTTTTTCTCGCGGGTGTGCGTTCGCATACCGTCGTCGCTGTAGCAAACGCACAGCGGGTAACGGTCGCGCATTTCCGTACCAGCGACTGGAGTATTCAGAAGCGCCAGCCGTTTATCGTCGATATTGATAAGTTTCGGCTTGTTTCCGGGGTTTTTGATATCGCTGAGGATCGGCTCCGACCAGGTTTCTCCGCAGTCCGACGAGCGCGAAACGTACAGTCTGCCGCTTCCGTCCATTCGCGTGAGCATAACGAGTTCGCCGCCGCGTCTGCCTATCGTCGCTTCCGTCCACAGCCAACGTTCGGAAAGCGAATAGTCGCGGATCTTTACGAGCCGAAAGTTTTCTCCGTCGTCTGAGATCGCCGCGCCTTGCGTTACGAAACCCGTTCTCGACCTGAAAATCGGCACGTTTTTATCGAGGTCGTACTCGTCGGGATACTTCTGATACGGCACTATCACGCGACCGCCGGGCAATACTATCGCGCCGCGCATCACGCAAAACCGCTCCAGTCCCGCGGGCACGGCTTTCTCGCGCCAATCCCGCCCGTCAGCGCTTACCAGCATTTTCGAGTGCCAGTCGTGGAAATATCCGTTGTGAAAGTGCGCGAACACCCGAAGTTCGTCGCCGTAAACGTAAAAGTCCGACAGACACGCCGCTTCGGTTTCGCTCTTTGCGATCGCGATCGGCTTCGACCAACTTTTGCCGTTATCTGACGAGAACGACACTCCGACGTAATTGTACGAATCGGGTTCTCTCTGCCCGCCGTAGCCGCACACTACGCACAGTTCGCCCGTCCGCGGTACGCGCCGCACGATCGGCTCGCACGCAAGCGATTCGCTCGCTACAAGTTTAATCAATTTTATTCCTCCCTGCTTATCTCGACTTTATAGGCGTGGATCGAAGCCGAATACAGATACGCGGTTTCGTCGCCGGGCGAAGCGCTCGCCTCGCAGCACGCGGTGAAGTACAGTTCCGCTTCGTCGGACGACAGCGTTCTGCCGTAAACGTCCGTCGCGACGCACGCGTAATACACTCTGGCGTAGCCGACTTGCTTTTCGGGATCGTCGGTTTCGCCGAGTCCGGTCGCGGACTGACCTATTCTTCTTGCTACCGTGATCCACTCGCCCGCGTAGTTTTCTTCGTCGTTTGGTACGTCGTACAATACGGCTTTGCCGCCGCGAACGACTTGCACCGCTTCTGCGACGGCGGGTGCGGTGGAAGCGAGCAACCAGTAGTCGCGTACCACAACGAACTCGTCGTGCGCTTCGTCGTAACTCCAGTCGGCGTTCACTATCGCCGAGTGCAGTCCGGTATCGACGATACCTTCTTTCCCTACGAGTATTCTGCCGCCGCGCTTGACGGCGTTCATGTCCGATCCGTCCGTTTCAACGAGGTACGAACTCTTACCGTGCGGTTCGAACAGCGAATAGAAAAGATAGAATTTGCCGCCGCGGTCGTAACTGACAAGACTGGGCTGCGAACACCCCTTTACCGCCGTAGCCGCCGCGTAATCGGCAGGGTTGTAGCGAACAAACGGTTCGTCGCCTACCTTTACGAACTTCTCCGTAGGCGACTTCGACAGCGCGAAGCCTATCGACATCGAGTATCTTCCCGACAGATTGTCGGTAGCCGCGTACGCCATAAGGTACGAGTATTTTTCTCCGTTATACTCGAAATTTCCCGCGATTACGTCGGCGGACTCGATATATTTCGAATCCCAACCGTTTTCGCTAGGCTCGAGTACCGTCGTGCTATCGCCGTACACCCATTCGTCGCCTTTTTTGACTCCTTTTCTCACCGCGATCGTCGAGGTCGTATCGTCGAACGCCGTAGCGTTCCGCGTGTAGTAAAGATACCTTACGCCCGCTTCGCTCTCGATAACCGAAGGGCTTTCGTTGTAATACCCGAGTTCTTCCGTGAACGCCGGGGCGATACCCGTAACGGGCTTTTGCGGCGCGGCGGGCGCGGGTTTGCAACCGACAAGGCAAGCCGCCGCTAAAATCACGCACAGCGCAAGCCGAGTTATTCTTTTCATAGATATTTCTCCTTATAATCATGCGCGTTAAGAAGGTCGCGGATCGTGACAGTATTTTCGAACGCCGAAGCCGCGCCGAAGTCGCCGTAGTAAAGCCCGATATCGTCGAATACGAGTTCCGCGCCCGAATTGTCTACGATACTGCTCGTAAGGTACAGCCCCGCAACCGGGTAATCGAGGTTAAGCACGTTGCTGAAAGGCGCTACGCCGCCGTTCGGGCGGAACTGCGTAAACGGAATTCGTATCCAGCCGTTGAACGCGGGCGGGATATACAATCTCGAGCCGGAAATGAAACTCCACTCCTCGCCGGTGTTCGTATCGAGCGCGTAGACTCGCGAGCCTATGAACGACATACACCAGCGGAATTGCGCTCCGCTCGGCTCTATGCCGAAAAATTCGACGTTCATATTCACGAACTTGTCGCCGTTATTTTTAACCCGCATTGTAAAGCCGTTCGCATCGCTCCAGTCGCGCCAGCTCGCGTTCACCGCGGGGATCGTGACGTTGACAAACTTCGCGCCGTCGAACTCGGTCGCGTAGTCGCCCACTTTTACGCCCAACGAATAGCCGTCGTCGAACGGCGCGGCGTACAGCGTTGCCGGAGCGCCCGTACGGATATATCTCGCGTTTTCCTCGGTTATCTCGCCGTCCGCGCTTATATTATCGAAACTCTCGAGAATTTTGACGTCGCCTATCCACTTTTCGCGATACTCGACGGTTCTTATCTCTTCCGCCGGCAATACCGAAATTTCCGTGACCGACTTGTCGTGAGCGCGGCGGGCGGCGGCTTCCGCTCCGCTTTCGTAACTGTACCCGCCCCAGAACACGTCGTCCTGTGGTTTGAGTTCGGAAGCGTTTCCCAGCGATTTGATTATCCTTACGCCGCACGATTCGTAATCGAGGTTGCCGTCCTCGTCCGCGCCGTCGGTTATGACTGTATCGAAAATCTCGTACAGCGCGACGTACGACGAGGCGACGTCGCAAAGCGCGCAACCGAAACGGAACTGCGAAATATAGCCTTGCGGCGCGGCTTCGCTACCGAAGCGCTCGTAGGGCATAAACAGTACGCCGTCAAAGTACGCCGGGATCTCTACGATACCCGAGCGGCTCTCGATATAAGTGCGTTTGCCGTCAGAGTAAAGCGCGAAGTTCTTGTTCTTCCCTCGCGAGCCGAGCGTCTGATAAACCGCCGCGTCGCTTCCGTCGGGGCTGTCGCCGGCGCTTACGCCGAGTTTGAGTTTTACCGGAATTTTGTTGCCGTTGTACAGCCTTATTCCTATGCCGTTGCCTTCTATCTCCGCGGGCGACGACAGCGCGTTTACCGAAAACGCGAAACCGTTGCCGATTTCTTTGGTTTCGTAGACTACGCCGTCGCGATACGCGCTTTTGTCCGTTACGGTCGGAACGACGTTTGTTGCGGCTTCAGCGTTTTCGTCGCTCGCCGCGACTCTCGCATAGCCGTCAATCGGCGTTTTGTCGGCGGAAGTACCGACCACAACCGCCGCTCCGGACAGCGCACACAAGCCGCACAGCGCAAACGTAATTATCTTTTTTAACATACTTCGTCCCCTTTCAATCTGTCGATAAAATATCGCATAAACGCTTTCGCGTCGGTGTTCACGGCACAGGTTATTTCCGCTCCCGCCGCCGTTTCTTCCAGTAATCCCGGTTTTTCGCCGTCCGTTTTCACTCTTAGCCGCCGCGTTTGCTTTTCGCAAAAGTTCTCGGTCAGCAGCGACACCGCGAGCGGATCGTGCATCGTACATTTCAGGTTTTTGCCGAAGTTTTCTTTCCACGCGGTCAAAAGCGGGCGCAAAGCCGTCATCCCCGGCGAGTTTATTCCGTCGAATTCGCGCATCGCGGTTTCGTCGATCACGCACGGCCGCGTGGCTTCGAGCGGCACGAGCGTTATCTGTTTGCCCGCCAACAGCACTTTCGCCGCGGCAACCGCATCAAGTCGCAAGTTCCACTCCGCTTGTTTAGCCGCGAGTTCACCGCCCATAATCACGAGCCGATCGAGTTTCGCGAAACTTTCGGGATAGCGATCCAGCACGGTCGCGACGTTGGTGAGCGGACCTAAGGATACGAGCGTGATTTCGTCTGGATATTCGTCCGCACACTCGCGGATAAACTCCGCGGCGGGCTTCGTTTCTACTTTTTCGTCCGACATATAGTCGTAGTACTGGCGTATTATCGGCAAGCCGTCCGCGCCGATTTTTTCGTAATCGAAGCGCAGAATATCCTGTCCGAGCGGATAACTCGCGCCGACGTACACCGGCACGGTTTTACCCGCAGAGCGAATAAGATACGCCGCGATTTTGGCTCTGAGCGGAGCGTTGCGATACGCCGTGGTCACGCCGAGAATTTCCAGTCGCGGGGTATTGAGCGCGAGTAGCAGCGCGAACGCGTCGTCTACGTCGTCGCCGATATCGGTATCGAGTATGATTTTCATAATTCGCCGCCTTTACGCCGCAAGAAGTATCGCGGGAATTTCAAACGTTTTGGTCGGATCTCCGCGAAGCGCGATTTCGGGCTTCGTCCACCCCGCTTTGTTAGCGGGATATGCAAACTCTATGCCGCGCTTTTCCTTGTATTTTTTGAAGTACTCGTTTTTGAACGCCAGTACGTCGTCGCTTCCGTACGCTTTGACGCGCTTGAGAACGACGTTGTACTCTTCTTCGCAAGCCGCTTCGGACTGCGCCTGAATGATTTCGGCGGCTTTTTCTATCCAGAGTTTCGTACAGTTGTTCTCTTTGGTGAGTATCGCTTTGTAACGGCTGTCGCTCGCGTCGATGGGGAAATTCATATCCTTGAACGAATACGTGTAGTTCGCGAGCGGAGCTTTCATATTGGTTGTGACGTAGTCGGTGAGCGTAACGTGCGAATCCAGTCCGCCGAGCGAGAGAATATACCCGCAACGGTTGATATTCAGAAGATTGAGGTTCCACAGACCGTACTTGTCGAAATCGAAGTTCGCCACGTCTTTCATAATCGGCTCCGTCCATTCGATAAGCCCGTACTCGTACGTCTTGCCGTCTTTGGTTTCGCCGGGCTTTACGGTGTAGTTGAAATACTCGCCCTCCACGCCGGACATAAGGCGCAGTTGTCCTTCGTCCGATGTAAGGTAGTCCATAAGTTTAATCACTCTGTCAGGATTCTTGCAGTTGGTGCTGACCATAGTAATTCTCGCGCCCACGCCCGAAAGATCCTGTAGCATCGGCGCGTCACCCGCCGAGTTGGTGAAAACGATCGGAACGTACTCGACGCCGTTCTTGTACGCGACTCTGAACGCCGACTGATAAGTCTGCGGCGTACCCATAAAGCAGAACGGTCGACCGTTCTGAACGTGCGTGGAAATCGCGCTCGAATTGTCGGTAAAGTTCGCGTCGCTTATCAGTTTTTCGCGGTAAAGGCGATTGAGAAATTTCAGCGCTTCGAGGTACTGCGGCTGTTCTTCGAGGTACATAAGATTACCCGATTTGTCCTCGAGTGGCGCGGCGAAATACTGCGCGAGCCAACGGATCGCCTGATTCGTCTGCGAATTGAACTGCGCGAGCAGCACCGTCGATACGTCGTTGGTAATTTTGTATTTCTGCTTGACGGCCTTGCACATTTCGACGAATCCGTCTTGCGTCGTGGGATCGGCGTTCGGGTACTCGGAAGTATACCAGTCGAGGTAGTCGCGGCGGACGAAGATGCCGCCGTTCGAGCCGAGCGAAGTGCCTTGCGCTTCTACTTCGCGGAGATTTTCGTCCGTATAGAAAAGATTCGGAATACCGAAAAAGTTTTCGCCCACGCTGTAAAAGTCGACGATTTCATTGTCGATATGGTCGAACATATGCGGCGCCCAACGCGCGGCGAGTTCCTGAAGCGGATAAACGTAGCCGTTCAGCGCCATATTGTTATAGGTCGTGGCGTTCGCCGCTACCGACACGAGATCGGGCAGTTTGCCGCCGGTGATCAGCGAGTTCAGCATCGTGCCGTCGTCGGAAACGGGCGTAGTGAACTTGATTTTTATACCGGTTTGTTTGTAGATTTCTTCGGTAAAAGCATTCTCTTTGATGCCGCTGTACGCGAACGTTGACGAATCGACGTACCATTCGATCGTGAGGTCGGATTTGTCGCCGTACTCCCAACTCTTCTCGACGGTTTCGGGCGTGCGCTCCGCGTCGGGATAGGTAAATTCTGTTTTGCCGCCGCGCTCGCCGCCGCAAGCCGCGAGCGCGAACATGCAGACGAGCAACGCCGATAAAAACAAAGTGCCGAGTTTCTTTTTCATAATTCTCTCCTTTTCGGTTATTTCGTTTCAACCGATAACTCTGATTTCTTTTATTCTTTGACCGCGCCGAGCATAATGCCCTTCGAGAAAAACCGCTGTATGAACGGATACACGCAGATTATCGGGATCATAGAAATGAGTATCGCCGCGAACGATATGGTCTGCGAATCGACGGAATCCGCCGCTCCCGCGCCCAGCGCTCCGCTGTCGACGAAGCCCGCTTGCTTGATTACCTGCAGGAGGTAATACTGAAGCGTAATGAGTTTGTCTGCTTTGGTATACACCATAGTCGCCATATACGCGTTCCAATGTCCCACCGCTATCCATAATCCTACGGTCGCAAGCGCCGCGGTAGACAGCGGGATATATATTCTCGTGAAGATCGCCCACTCGCTTGCGCCGTCGAGTTGAGCGGACTCGCGCATCGCCGCGGGGATCGACGAGAAAAAGTTGGACAGTATTATCATATTGTACACAGAGTACAGCGGCGGGAGAATATACACCCAGAAGGTGTTGTAGAGTTTCAGCGCCACCACCAAACAGAAGAACGGCAAAAGTCCGCCCGAGAAAAACATCGTGAAAACGTTGATTTTGAAAAATACTTTCTTGCCTTTCAGTATCGGACTGGACATACAGTACGCCACGAACGAAGTAAACAGCAGACTGCAAAACGTACCGATTACCAGTCTTAGCACGGAGTTCCTGAGCGCGAGCCAGAAGCGCGAGTCGTGGAATACGACGTAGAAACTGTTGGTCGTAAACCCGCGCGGCAACAGCCACACCCCGCCGTAACCGTACTCGACGGCGTTGCTGAACGCTCCCGCCACGCAGTACACCACCGGGTAAACGGTGATTATCGACAGAATAACGAGTATAACGTATATTACGATTTTCGATTTTTTAACGCGCCGCTTTTTCCGCGGCGTTACCATACAATCAGTCATCAATACAAGCCCCTTCCCATAAATTTTTTGCTGAGGAAATTCGAAGTCATAAGAATAATCAGCGACACGACGGATTCGAACAAGCCTATCGCGGAAGAATACGAGTATCTGCCGCCGCCGATGCCTTGCTTGTAGACGTAAGTCGCCAGCACTTCGCTTTTCGAGAGATTGACGCCGTTCTGAAAAACGTAGAACTGCTCGAAGTTATTGCCCAATATCGAGCCGATGCTGAGAAGCAGTAAAATTATTATCGTGCCGACTATGGACGGGAGCGTGACGTAAATCGTCTTTTGAAACCAGTTTACGCCGTCGAGTTCGGCGGCTTCGTACAACTCCTGCGGAATACCGGAGATCGCCGCGAGGTACACGACCGAATTCCAACCGAAGTTTTTGATAAGTGCGCTTATAATCACCAGTCTCCAGAAGTATTCCGCGCGCTGAAGGTTTACGGGATCGCTCGGCGACGACAGCCCCAGCATTTCCAGTATCGGATTTACTATACCCGTACTCATATTCGTGAGCGCGAGGATTATGCCGCCGAACACCGTCCACGATATAAAGTGCGGAAAGTTGGTCGCCATCTGCACTCCGCTGCGGAATTTCTTGCCCACTTCGTTCATAACGATCGCGAATATGATCGGCACGGGGAAAGTGATAACGAGCGTCAGCACGTTAAGACACACCGTATTGAGAAGCACCGACGGGAACGTATCGTCCGCAAACAGATACTTGAAGTTATCGAACGTAAACTCCGTGTGGAGCAACGCGTCCATTATATTCAGTTCGTAATCGCCGCGTTTGAACGCAAGAAGGTTACCGAGCATCGGAACGTATTTGAATATCAACAGGAACAAAACTCCCGCGCACGCCCCGCAAAATACGAATATCTCGGCTTTCGTCCAACGCCGTTTCTTTTTCTTTACCATTACCCTCGACTCCTAGTGTGTTTCGTCATAACTATTATACAAATAAAAAAATACATTTTCAATTGTTATTTTTAGGTAAATTATTGCAATTCTTGCAAATGCGTGTTATAATAACGATATGAACGAAAACATTTCCTCGTCTTTTACCGTCAACAACGTCTTTTTCAAGCACGCTTCGGGCAATATCGGCATTTCCGAAAACATTTTTCACTCGGATTTCGAACTGTTCCTCGTATACAAGGGAACGGTCGATTGCCTGTATAACAACGCTCCGTACCGGCTGTCGCCGCTTACGCTCGTGCTGATTCCGCCCGGAGTTTATCACCGTTTTATCCCCGACGATAACGGCGAAAACTTCGAGCGGTTTATTTTCGAGTTCCCGCCCTCGAAACTCGACGGACTGGTTTCCGCCGCCGAATTCGAAAAGAAGCGGTTCATTAACCTCAAAAGCGACGACGAGATCGTGCATATTTTCGAAAAGATCGTTTATTATTACGCGAACTGCAATTCCGCCGAGTTCGAAATACTCTTTCAGGCGCTGTTCAACGAAATAATTCTTTTGACTAATCATACCGTGCCGCTGATTCTCAACAGCACGAACACGCTGAACCCGCTCACGCGCAACGCGCTCAACTTCATTTCCGAAAATATCGACACGCATTTTTCGCTTCAGTCGCTCGCGGACTCGCTGTACTGCTCGGTTTCGTCGCTGTGTCACCACTTCAAAGCCGACCTTGGGCTTAGCGTGCAAAAGTTTATCGTGCAAAAGCGCCTCTATCAGGCGCGGGCGTTGCTGCTAAGCGGCGTGCGGCCGAACACCGTGTGGGAAGCGTGCGGTTTCCCCGACTATATCTGCTTTTTCCGCACTTATAAAAAAACGTTCGGCGTTACCCCGTCGAACGATTATCTGCGCAAAAAATCGTAATTTGCGATTTTGGCTTAAGTAAAAAGCCGCGGCTTGAGATGCTCGCGGTTTTTTTAATATATTACGGTTTGAGTGTGATTGTCGGGTAGGCGGCAAAATCGGCGGGGAGTTCGAAATATCGACCGGCGACACTGCCTTTTACGGTCGTTTTGCCGTAGCCGCGGACGGTGATTTCGCCGTCAGATATTTCCGTTACGACGGCGTTTTCCGAGGTTGCGTACGCAAAGTTATCGCCGCGGACTACGATTTTCGGCATCGTACCGAACGTAAGTTCGAAGTCGTGCGTTCTCTCGCCTATTCTCAGCCGAGCCGAGCGGATCTTATCGGGATCGCGGTACCAGTCGACGGCAAGCACGTAGACTTCGTAAGCGTTCTCGCCGGTTTTGTAAGCGGCGTATTCCACGTCGTCGCCGCACTCGACGGCTACTCTTTCCGCGTCGTTCGCTGCGCTTGCGTATTCTCTTAAAACGCGTTCGTAGTCCGCGCGGATCGCGGGATCGGACGGATAACAAAGCGTATTGAACGCGACGATCTCGCCTTCCCCGACCTCGTATACGCCCGCGACTTCTCTGCCGTCGTCGGCGCGGACGAGCACCTTGTCGAACGGTTTTGTCGTCGGGTTGATCGCGACGGAATTGCCGTTCACCGTCACGGTTTCGCGGGCTTCGGGGTCAATCGCGAACGACAGCGCGTTACGCTCGAAACCGAATTCGCCGGCAAGGACTTTCGCCGTTTCCGTCGTGGTCGTAAGGTGTGCGCGGGTCAGAATTACTTTACCGCCCGCCGCCGCGTAGTCGTAAAGTTTCCGTGCAGTCGGCTCGTCCATTCGGTTATAACCGAGGAACGCGAGCACGCGGTAAGATGCCAGTAAATCTGCGGAAGTTTCGTAAGGGATTACGTCGATCTGACCTAACGGCGTGCCGCCGAAGTAGCCGACGGGTTTGTCCTGCGGGCAACGGTGGCGGTAGATCGTATCGCCCGGACGGCAATACGGATAGATCGTCGTCATAAGATCCCAGCTTTTCTCGGCGCTGCCGTACGGCACTCCGCGGAATCCCCACGGCTGGTGATTCACAAAGTCCGCAAAGGGGTCGTACTTGCCCTGAATAAACGCGGCGGACGCGACGAGTTCGCCTTTTCTTTCGTTCAGTCTTATGTAGTCGTAAAAGTCCGATTGTTCGCGGGCTTTGTTCCGACAAGTAATGGAAAAACGATTGAAACTCTCGTAGTATTCCTCTATGCGCCACAAGCCCTCTTCTACGTTATTTTCGTCCGCGCCGAGGATATAACTGAGGTACAGCGCAAGGCGGAATCTGCGGTCGCTCTCCGGGGTCGACAGCGGCGAGTTGCACCACTGAAGCGCGTGATGAACGCCGACAGACTTCAGCCCGTAGCACTTTTTCGCACCGCGGAGCGCCGCCATAATCGGTTCGAACGACGAATACATGGTTTCCGCGCCCACGAACGTATAGCCGGCGCGGACGAACGACGAGAACAGCCACGCGGGTCCCGTGTGGCGGGTCGCGCCGTCGATTTCGCGGATTTTACGCAAGCGTTTTTCAAGGTTTTCCGCGCCCGTTTGATAGTCGCGTTTAAGTTCGGGGTCGATATTCCGCCAGATCGCGCCGCGTGCGTAGACGAGCGTTTCGGGACTGTACGAACTGCCGTCGACGTTTTCGGGGGCTTCGAGGTAAGCGCGGGTACACATATCGATGTACTGCTCTTCGGTAGCGCTTCCGCATCTGCCGTGTCCCCAGTAGACGAAGGCGCCGTCGCGCTCGTGGTGTTGTCTGCCGAGGAAGTTTGCGCCGCTAAGATCGCCGATCGCGGGGTTCGCTGCGATGCCCGGGAGTTCTCTGCCGTCAAGCATGTGCGAGTACTTTATCCCCGCGCCGTCCGCGAGCCGCACGAATTTTTTCCAGACTTCTTTATTGAGTTCGGTCGTACCCGACCACCGATAAGTGGGGCGAACGGTAATAAGATTGCCGACGTTGTTCGCGACGTACCATGCGAAAAATTCCTCTATCTCCTCGTCCGTCTGTCCGACGTAAACCATATCGCCAGTGCCCGCGATCACGCCGTCGGGCTTGCGGGCGATTACAGCGCCGATCGTGCAAGCGGTTTTCTCGCCGCCGCACTCGAGCGTGAACATCGCGTTCGTCGCTTCGCGCTTTGCCGCGAGCGATACGACGTTAAGTCCGCTTTCGGTAAAAGTCACGGTCTTTTCGCCAGCAAAAATCGTTTCGTCGAAAAGCACGTTTACCGTTTCGCCCGGGTTTGCCGTCCTTACGAGCGCAAACGCTTTGCCGCCGACCGCGACGATTTTCGGTACGGCTACGACGGCTAGTCTGCCGCCGTCGGTTTTAATCAGTCCGACTTCGCGGATCGTGTACGGTATCGCGTCGTGATAGTGCGTTTTAAGCCGTATTTCAAGCGTGTTTTTTTCAGCGAGGGTTTCGTTCGGCAAGGCGATTTCCCACTCTGAACAGCGGTGAACGCGCTCGATCTTCTCTCCGTCAAACACGGTAACGCCGTTGAGTTTCGCTTCCAGGACGAGCCGCTCTTTTTTTGATAAATTCTGTCCCGTCCAGTCGAACTTGTCGCTACCGGTGACGGGTACGGAAAAATCAGGCAACACGTTGTAATCCGCTTCGCCGATAAGGAACGGGCGCTCGATAAGAACTTTTCCGGAGTAATTTTTGCCCTCGAACCACACGCCGACGAAAGTCGTTTCGCTCTCGGGGATCTCGATTTCGCACGTGACGGTCGTCCACTCGCCGCGGGTTTCCGGAAGTTCGATGACGTACTCGCGCGAATTCTGCAAGGGCGAACGCGCGTCCACGCCGTCGGTTCTTAGGTATACGACCACGCGCATAAGGAGTTTGCCGCCCTCTTCGAACGCGAGGTTTTCGGTCTTGACGGTAAAGCCCGCGCGCCACCTGTTTCCCACGGGGTCGAGCGGCAAGTACGACAAACGCGGCTTCCACGCGATTCTCTTATACGCACGCCACTCGAGGGTTCGGGGCGCGGCTTCCGACACGTCCAGGCTGTAGTGCGCCGACAGCGTTTCGGTCGACAGCGAGTCGGTAAGCGTGCGATACTGAAGCGGTCCGTCCGGCTCGTCCTTCCACATATAGAAATTCTCGGTTTCGCCCGCGACGAACAACCGATAACGCTCGTTAGTTTTTTTATCAAGCGCGAACGAAAAAACCGCCGCTTCGCCGCACGGCTTTATCGTCTTGCCCGATTCGTAATCGCTGTAAATTTCAACGTACTTTTCGCACGCGTTTTCGGTAATTTTCATAAGTTATCCTCCGACGGTAAGCCATTATAACCTAACGCGGGCGTTAAGTCAACGGTATTCCGTAATTTTACCGAGTTTCGGTTTTGCCGTTACATAAAAACGAAGCGTCCGTAATTTCGGACGCCTCGACTTATTGCAGT
>ENA-UEYI01000879-UEYI01000879.1-human-gut-metagenome-genome-assembly--contig:-NODE-879-length-27958-cov-6.403644_pt1 | contig 27958 bp, 28 predicted proteins | sample MGYA00242900_ERZ507916 | MGnify/ENA primary metagenome ERZ507916 (study PRJEB26167, sample SAMN06115521) | human gut metagenome | host: Homo sapiens | place: China:Chongqing | collected 2015-09-02...
TGGAGACGGCCCGGAAAGATAGGTAGCGCCAACATGGAGAGAAGCCACTCAAGAGAGTGGCTTCTCTTTTTATATTCATAGCTGCGGGAGTGCAATTCACTGTTCGAAATCCGCAACAATACGTTACAATACCCCTATCAAGAGAGATAGGGGTATTTTTATTATGGAACATTTATATGACTGACAAGATGGTCGAAGCCTATTTGAAAGCCCTCGGAAATGAAGAGCGTGCCGCAGCGACGATCGAAAAATATCGCCGTGCTTTACAAAGCTTTGCAGCCTTTTTGAGCGGCGCGGCGGTCACACCAGAGATGATTCGGCTCTGGAAAGACGACCTGCGCGCGAGAAACTACGTGCCGTCGACGATCAACACCTATTTAGCGGCGCTGAACGGCTTTTTCCGTTTCTGCGGTTGGGCAGATTGCCGCGCACGGTTTCTCAAGATCCAGCGCCGCCTGTTCCGAGACAGCAAACAGGAGTTAACGCGAGCAGAGTATGAATGTCTCGTCGCCGCGGCAGAGGCTGCGGGCGACCGGGGCTTTGCGTTCCTGATGGAGACCATCTGCTCCACCGGCATCCGTGTCAGCGAGGTGCAGTATATCACGGTTGAGGCCGCGAAGAACGGCAAAACAGAAATTGCGCTTAAAGGCAAAATCCGCACGATCCTACTGCCGTCAAAACTCTGCCGCAAGCTGCTCAAGTTCGCCGCGCGGCAAAAAACCGCCTCCGGCGCGATCTTTCGCGCCAAAAGCGGCAAGTCCATGTCGAGATATCAAATTTGGCCGAAAATGAAAAAGCTGTGCACCCGCGCAGGTGTCGACGCAGGGGAAGTTTTCCCGCACAATCTGCGCCACCTGTTCGCGACGGCATTTTATCGCGCATACAAGGAGATCGTCAAGCTGGCGGATGTCCTCGGCCATTCGAGCATCGAAACGACGCGCATTTACCTTGTTACGAGCATGGCGGAGCATCGGCGTCAGCTCGAACAGTTAAAACTTGTATCATAAAAACGGAATCTATATTCTGTTGCGCAAAAATGCCAAAGCGAATACAGTTACCACTATATTCACAACTAAAGCGCATGCAGAGATCGAGCTGTCTGCGCCCGAGAACGCTCAAATGGGTGCAGCGGCACAAGCTTACAGTGCGTTTTCCCCTGTAAACTCCATAATTTATATTTGAAATCATAATTTCCCTAGTCTTTGTCGGAAGATTGTGCTATATTTTGCTACGAGTAAAGGAAACGATAAGATCGTTTCGCTTCCTTTGCATATACGGAATATAGATTCCGTTCTCAAAATCTCATATTTTGGCAAAACCGCCGAAAGGCGGCGACGCAAAGCCAGATGGGTCTAACGCCTCTCCGAATGGAGAATACGCTATGACAGCCGGTTGCACCCTTACTGATGTATTCGCATGTCACTGCTCCGTCCGGCTTTGCTGGAACGGAGCTTTTTTCATGAGAGGGTGGCTGACGATCCGACGAACATTTAGAGCGTTTTGCACCGAACAGGGAAAGACTGCTTTGCTTGCCCAGTGGGATATTGAGCGAAATTTACCACTCACGCCGGATGATGTGACTTTCGGCAGCCACAAAAGAGTCTGGTGGACCTGTCCAAGCGGCCACTCATGGCAGGCCATGGTTTACACCCGCAGCGAGGGTGCAAGCTGCCCCTATTGCACGGGCCGCAAGGTTACGCCTAAACAGGGCGGCCTGGTGAAGCAGTTTCCCGCGCTGGCGGCAGAATGGGATGACGAAAAGAACGCGCCCTTGACGCCGCAGGATGTGACGACCGGCAGCCACAAGCTCATCTGGTGGAGATGCCCGAAAGGGCATTCGTGGCGCGCGGCGGTGTATTCGAGGACAACCCTCGGCACGGGCTGTCCGGTCTGCACCGGACGGCAGGCGCTCGCAGGCGAAAACGACCTCGCGACGCTGTACCCGGACATTGCCGCGCAGTGGGACGAGGAGAAAAACGGTGCGCTCCGACCGAGCAGCGTCACCGCGGGTTCAAACCGCCGCGTGTGGTGGCGATGCGAAAAGGGGCACTCCTACCGTGCTGTGATCGCGCAGCGCGGCGACGGCTGCCCCTACTGCGCCAACCGAAAGGTGCTGCCGGGGTTCAACGACCTTGCGACTGTTCAACCGCTTGTGGCCAAGCAGTGGCACGAGAGCCTCAACGGCGCGCTGACACCGGAGATGGTGACTGCCGGAAGCCACAAAAAAGTGTGGTGACAATATCCCTACGGCCACATGTGGAAAGCGGTCATCTACGCCCGCACCGGCGCGCAGCAAAGCGGCTGCCCCGTCTGCGCCGGGAAGACCAGACGCAAAACCAAGTAAACCCAGCCCGCGGAGACGAGCAAAAGATAGAGAATCTTAGAAGGGAATGGAATGAAACGGCGATTATTGGCAAGTTTACTGACGCTTGTCATGATGCTGAACCTGTTGCCAACGGTAGCTTGGGCAAGGAATGATGAGGGCATTGATGCTGATTCGGTAGAAATGTATATGTAGTGACATCGGGGCCGATAACCCTTTGGACGGGTAAAGAAGGCCAAATTACCGTTCCCGAGGGGGACACAGTCAGGAGTTCGAACACAGATATTGTCAGTGTTGAGAAGAATGGCACAGCGGTGACGCTGACCGGTGGCAGCAAAGAGGGACGCGCAGAGGTCACTGCGGGAGAGTCTACCTGGGTCGTTTATAACTATGCCAGCGAAGCGGAGTATAACTATTTATACGCGCTGTTCCACGAGAAAAGAATCTCCGTGATGGGCGACAGCATTTCGACGATCAAGGACAAAATCCCCAGCGGTAATGCTCTGTATTATGATAATACTACTGGCAAAGAGATGACTTTTGAGCGCAATTACTGGGGTGATATCATTACCCGCTTTGGCGCAGCAGAGGGCATTGATGAGGCATGGAGTGGAAGCACCATCGGTTCTAAAGCTGCTTCTATGGCAAGCAAGGATAGAATCAACAAGCTTGACGATAATGGCACGCCGGATGTGATCCTGTACTATGGCGGCAGCAACCCGGACAGCTCGGTTGGTGCGTTTGATCCCGATGCAGACTATGCGAAGACTGTCGATTGGGCGCAGTCCTATTCGGATACAGCGAGCGCCTACGCGGCTTCTCTGCAGCGCATGAAGGCAACCTATCCGGGTGCTGAGATTATCGCAATTATTCCCTATTATGAGCAAAATAATATTCCTAAACAGGCGGAAGTGATCGAGCAGATTGCAAAGCACTACGATATCACGACGATCGACCTGCGGGAGCTTCGGAATCAGGAAGGCATTTCTCCGAATAACGCGCTCCACCCTAATATGGATGGTCACAGCCAGATCGCGGCCTACATCTGTCAGCAGCTCTATGAGCAGCGGGCAGTGACTCCGGATGAGAAGACCGTCACCTATAATGCCAACGGCGGTAGCTTCAAAAACGGCAGGGATCCCATCAAGCAGTTCGTGACAGCTAAGCTGCCGAAGGCCACCCGCGCAGGCTACGCCTTTGTGGGCTGGTTCGATCGGGCTGCTGGCGGGAACAAGATTGCATCCGCTCTGGACACGGCGATTCCCTCTGGCATGCAGGACAACCTTAACGGTACGACCCTGTATGCGCATTGGACCCGCAGCTTTACGTGGGACTTCGACAATAATCTGGACGCTGTTGATGCGGATGGCAATGTTATCATCACTGTGAGTGATAAACATGGCAGCACCACGTTGAACGATGACAACACAGTGAAGTTCAATGATTATCAGGGTAAACTGAGCACTCCATTCACTCTTGACCCGACGCAGAATTGGTGTGTCGAGTGGAGAGAAAAGAATCAGGCAAAAGAGAATATGCTCTTCAGCTCTACTGCAACGAGAGAAAAGGGTATGACCTATATTTTCCTGTATGAGCCGAGCATCTATATGGGTACATATGATGTTACAAATAACAAAACAGATTACATCAACTTTGGCGGTCCTGCATATCAGAAAGAGCCAACCTCCAATGAGTATTCTGTTGTCAAACTGGAGAATAACTATGATAAAGCTACCGAAACGAGCCTTGTGACTCTTTCTGTTGATGGTGAGCAGGTGTTTGCCAAACTGAACACGCAGGGCAGATACGGAAGCCATGGATCTTCGTTGACTGCAAGTGACTATGAGCAGTATGCTTTGGAGAAGCTCAACTTTACATTTAATTACCTCGGCGGTAACAGAGACGGCGGCGATACTCCTGCTTGGAAGCTTTCCAACACCTTTGACTACATCAAGGTGACGCTGGGTGACGACCATACCCACACATATGGCACGACCTATTCCAGCGACAGCACTGGCCATTGGAAGACCTGCACTGAGTGCGGTGCAAACGGTGAATTTTCGAAGCACACCGGCGGTACTGCCACCTGTACTGCAAAGGCGGTTTGTGAAACCTGTGATCAGCCGTATGGCGAATTAGGCGCTCATAAGCTGACCAAGACCGATGCCAAGGCTGCCACCTGCACCGAGGCCGGCAACGAGGCCTACTGGACCTGCTCCGGCTGCGGCAAGTACTTCTCTGACGAAAACGGAACCAACGAGATTGAGAAGGACAGCTGGGTGCTCAAGACTCTCGGCCACGATAGGACCAAGACTGACGCCAAGGAAGCGACCTGCACGGAAGACGGCAACAACGAGTACTACACCTGCTCCAGATGCGGTGGAGTCTTCAAGGACGAGGCTGGTACGCAGGCAACCACCGTTGTGGCGGAGACGCTGAAGAAACTCGGTCACGACTGGAGCAACAAGAACGGTATCTGCGCGCGCTGCGATGCCAAGTGCACCGAGACGCACAAGCCCGGCACGACCTGCTCTGTCTGCCACAAGTACACGAGCTATCCTTACGTTCCCGGCGCGCCGACCTATCCCGCGACCGCTCCCGCTGTCCCCAACGGCACGGTGACCGTTTCCCCGGCCAACGCCTCCAAGGGCGCGAATGTGACCGTCACGGTGAAGCCCAACGAGGGCTATGAGCTCGGCAGCCTCGCCGTCAAGGATGCGAGCGGCGATCTGCTTCCGCTCGCCGACCTCGGCAACGGCAAGTACAGCTTTGTCATGCCGGATGGCAAGGTCAGCGTCGAGGCGGAGTTCGTTAAGACTGCTGCTACCAGCTTTGCTGATGTTCCCGCGAACGCTTACTTCGCCGACGCGGTGAAGTGGGCGGTCGACAAGGGCGTGACGAACGGCCTGTCTGACACGATGTTCGGCCCCTACGCGTCCTGCACCCGCGCGCAGATCGTGACCTTCCTATGGCGTGCCGCCGGCAGCCCCGAGCCGAAGACCGCAAGCAGCTTCACGGATGTTCCTGTGAGCACTTACTATGCCAAGGCTGTCGCTTGGGCCGTTGAGAACGGAATCACGAACGGCATGACTGAGACGACCTTTGCCCCGAATGCGGCCTGCACGCGCGGCCAGAGCGTGACGTTCCTGCACCGTGCGCTCGGCAAGAAGGTCGAGAGCAGCGCGAGCTTCACGGATGTGAAGTCCGACGCGTTCTACGCTGATGCGATTAACTGGGCGGTTGCGAATAACGTGACGAACGGTACTTCTGCCACGACGTTCAGCCCCTACGCGTCCTGCACCCGTGCACAGATCGTGACGTTCCTGTATCGTGCCTATCAGGGCAAGTAAATCCAACTGAAAAAAGCGGCGGTTCATCAGAACCGCTGCTTTTTTGCGCCGCATTGACAAGCGCTCCCGCCCTCGGTATACTATGACCAAAAGCAAGACGGCAGTCAAAAATGCAGACGAGTTTGAGAGATTAAACTCGAAAAGGGGAGAGCAAATGAAGTATCTTGGAAAGCCTGCGGGCATGTGGGCGCTGTTTGCCGGATCGTTTGAAAAGCACCTGACGGTCGAATTCGACCTGACCGCGGAGCAGGCGAAGGACGTTGCGGCGCGTGCCAAAAAGAAATATCGCGAGATCATCGCGAAGCTGCCGGAATTTGACAAGCGCGACCGCTTCGAAATGAACATCGTCAACTGCGCGATGCTCGCCGCGTTTATCCTGTGCATGCCGCAGCGGCCGGACATCAAAACGCTGACGGACTACTACGCCGCGGCGATGATGACGCCTACGATGAAGGCTTTCTGCCGCGCGAGCGGAAAGAAAAAGTTCACGCCCAAGGACATCGAGGGCATGAAGGCGACGGCGAAGCTGCGCGCGGGCGATCGCAACCCCTATTCGTGGAACATGGACTTTTTCGAGTACGAGGACGGCAGCGGCTACGAGGCGCGCTTCACGACCTGCGGCATCTGCACGCTGATGCAGGTGTTGGGGCTCTACGATCTGACGCCCGCGCTGTGCCATCTCGACTACACGATGAGCGACGCGGGCGGCGCGTCGGATTTCGTGCGCGAGTACACGCTCGTCTCCGGCGGCCCCTACTGCGACTGCGGGTATCACAAAAAGCAGTGAAAAAACAAAAAGGATGCGTCTTTCGATGCATCCTTTTTCCTTTATGTAGGGGACTCAATCTTCGTTGTAGGCATCCGAGGCCTTGATGCGCTGGTACATGTCCTGCATCTGGCGGTCGATCTCAGCGATCTTGCCCGCGCATTCGAACATCTCCTCGTTGATGCCCTCGGGCAGCTTCGTTTTGTCGACCTTGTAGCGGATATCGTGCTCAAGGCTCGCCCAGAAGTCCATGGCGATCGTGCGCAGCTGGATCTCCGCCACGACGTATTCCGTCCGGTCGGAGAGGTAGACGGGCACCTTGATGTCCATGTGCAGCGAGCGGTAGCCGTTGTAGTTCGGCGTCTGGATGTAGTCCTGCTTTTTGACGATCTCCACATCCGTCTGCCGCGCCAGCATCTCGCCCACGCGGTAGACATCGTCGATGTAGCTGCAAACGACGCGCACGCCCGCGATGTCGTTGATGTTTTTTCGCGCGGACTCGATCGAGAGCGGCAGGCCGCGCTTGATGAGCTTGGCGACGATGCTCGATTGCGATTTGACGCGCCCGTCGATGTGATGAATGGGATTGCGTGCATAAAGAACATTGAATTCACTGTTGAGAATATTGAATTTCAACGTGAGCTGCCGAACCGCCGCGTCATAGAGATTCTGCATGACAAGAAAGTCATGCGGATCTTCGCAGAGTGCGGCGCCGTTCCCCGTTCGATTCATTCTGAGCCTTCCTTTCCATCGGAAGCGTCAACGCCCGCCCGATGTGCTTTTCTTCCTTTCAGTATAGCAGACGATCACCGCCGCGCCAAGGGGAGAAATGCTGATTTTCCGCAAAAGTCTGCGCGAAAAAAGCTGCGGGCGGGAGAAACTACCAAGCGACGGGCAAAAGAACTTGCAATGCAGCGCAAGCCATTCTATAATTAACCTGAAAGGATATGCACAGCGTTCGGCACTTCCGCTCCGGTGGCAGAGCGAACGCGCGGAAGGTGCAGAAAAGAACAATGGATAAAAAAGGAAAACAGCAATTTCTTCTGGTCGCGTTCGGCGTGGCGCTCTATGCCGCGCTGATGAATCTCAACGAAGTCGCGGCGTTTCTCACGAGGCTCGCTACCCTCTTCACGCCGGTGATCATAGGGTTATTGATGGCGTTTGTCCTCAGTGTGCCGATGCAGGGCATCGCAGGACGTTTGACGCGCCTGATGCCAAAGGCAAAGGAAAAACACATTGACCTTCTCAGCCTGCTGCTGACGCTTTTGTGCGTGGTCATCGTCGTGGTACTGCTGTGCGTTCTGGCGCTGCCGCAGCTTGCCGCGTCGCTCAAGAGCATCGGCACACTGGTCAGGGAGAACTGGCCGGACTGGGCGCGCCTTCTCTCGGATCACGGCGTGGATACAAGCGAGCTCACCGATCGCATCGCCGCGCTCGATTGGAAAACGGTGCTGGAAAAGGCGCTCACCGGCGCCGGCGCGCTGATCGACTCGGTGGTGGATCTTGCCGGTACCACAGTCTCGGCGGTGGCCAACGTCACCTTTGCCATCGTCATCATGTTTTATGTGCTGCTCGACCGGCGCAGCCTTGCTAAACAGAGCCGCAGACTCCTCTACGCCAACCTGAGCGAGCGAAAGGCCGATCAGGTCTGCCGCATCGCGCGCCTGACGCACACCACCTACGCCCGTTTCCTGTCCGGGCAGTGCGTGGAGGTCGTGATCCTCGGCACGATGATCTTTCTCGCGTTCTCCCTGTGCGGCATTCCCTACGCGGGGCTGACCGCTGCGCTGACGGCGGCCTTCGCCTTTGTTCCCTACATCGGCGCGCTGGCCTCCTGCGCAATCGGCGTACTGCTGACGCTGCTTGCCCAGCCGGAGAAGGCGCTGCTGTGCCTGATCGTCTATCAGGCGGTGCAGTTCACGGAAAATCAGTTCATCTACCCGCATGTGGTTGGCAGCAGCGTGGGGCTTGCGCCGCTGTGGACGCTCCTTGCGGCATTGCTTGGCGGCAAGCTCTTCGGCCTTGTCGGTATTGTGTTTTTCATTCCCCTCACGGCGGTAGTACTCCAGCTCGTACATGAGCACACCGCACAGCAGCTTTCGGAAAAGAAACTCGACCGCGAGGATCTGATCGAATAACAAAAAAGGACGACAGCTAAAAATAGCTGTCGTCCTTTTTTGTGCGGTCACGACTGCGCCATGCGCTCGAGGAGCTGGAAGGCCTCTTCGAGCTTGGGGTCGATATGGTCGGTCTGCAAAGCCTCGCGCACGCAGCCTTCGATGTGCGCGCGCATGATCTGCTGGTTGGCGCTTTTGAGGAGCGACTGCGTGGCGAGAAGCTGGTTGGAGATGTCCACGCAGTAGCGGTCGTCGTCGATCATCTGCAAAATGCCGTCGAGCTGGCCGCGGGCAATTTTCAGCTTGCGGCGGACGGAATCACGATCGGCTCTCATGGCCTTAGCGGATGGAGACGGCCTGATAGCCCGCCTCATCCACGGCGGCCTTGAGCGCCGCGTCGGTTACGCTGCCGTCCACGCTGACGGTGGCGGACTTGCTCTCGAGATCGACCTTTGCCTCCTTCACGCCGGGGACGGCGGAAAGCGCCTGCTGGACGTGGTTCACGCAATGCATGCAGGCCATGCCCTCAATGCTGATGACTTTTTCCATGTTTGTTTCTCCTTTTTCATTACTTGCCATAATTTCCTTGCTTGCTATCTCCACTCCGCGATCCGACGGAGAAGAAACCGTTTTCGGTGCTGCCTCCGTGTGCTTGGCCTTGAACCAGCGCAGGCGCAGCGCATTGCTCACCACAAACACCGAGCTGAAGCTCATCGCGAGCGCGCCGAGCATCGGGTTCATCTTGAGCTGGAAGGCGGGGTAGAACACGCCCGCCGCGATGGGAATGCCGATGGCGTTGTAGAAGAACGCCCAGAAGAGGTTTTCCTTGATGTTGCGGATGACCGCGCGGCTCAACTGCACGGCGGTCGAGACGTCGAGAAGGTCACTGCGCATCAGCACAATATCCGCCGACTCGATGGCGACGTCCGTACCGGCGCCGATGGCAATGCCGACGTCTGCGCGCGCAAGGGCGGGCGCATCGTTGATGCCGTCGCCGACCATGGCGACCTTCTTGCCGCCCTCCTGTAAGCGGCGGATCTCGCGTTCCTTATCCTGCGGCAGCACCTCGGCCACGACGCGGTCCACGCCGACCTGACGGCGGATGGCCTCGGCGGTCTTGGCGTTGTCGCCCGTGAGCATGACGACTTCAATGCCCATGCTCGAGAGCTCGGCGATGGCCTGCGCGCTCGTGGGCTTGACGACATCGGCTACGGCGATGAGGCCGATGAGCTTGCCGTCCAGCGCAAAGTAGAGCGGCGTCTTGCCGTCCTCAGCCAGCGCTTCGCCTTGTGCGAGCAGCTCACTGTTTTCGATGCGGTTTGCTTCCATCATGCGGCGGTTGCCGGCAAGGCAGAGCTGGCCCTCGACCTTGCCGCGGATGCCCTGACCGGGGATCTGCTCAAATTTGTCGACGGACAGGAACGTGAGCGATTCCTTCTCCGCCTCGGCCACGATGGCCTCGGAGAGCGGATGCTCGGAGAGCTTTTCGAGCGACGCGGCGACGGAGAGAAGTTTGTCCCTGCCGATGCCGCCGTCGACGACGTCGGTGACGACGGGCTTGCCCTGCGTGATGGTGCCGGTCTTGTCGAGCACGACGGTGTTGACGCTGTGCGTCGTCTCAAGCGCTTCGGCAGACTTGATGAGGATGCCGTTCACCGCGCCGCGGCCCGTGCCGACCATGATGGCCGTCGGCGTGGCGAGACCCAGCGCGCAGGGGCAGCTGATGACGAGCACGGAAATACCGATGGACAGCGCAAATTCCACGCTGTGGCCCGTCAGCAGCCATGCTGCCGTTGCGATGACGGCGATCGTGATGACGACGGGGACGAACACGCCGCTGACCTTATCGGCGAGCTTGGCGATGGGCGCTTTGGAGCTCGTGGCCTCGTCCACAAGGCGTACGATCTGGGAAAGGGCGGTATCGTCGCCGACTTTGGTCGCGCGCATCTTGAAATAGCCGGATTTGTTGATGGTCGCGCCGATGACGCTGTCTCCCGCCTGCTTTTCGACGGGGATGCTCTCGCCCGTCAGCGCGGATTCGTCGACCGAGGGCGTTCCCTCGAGCACGACGCCGTCGACGGGGACGCTCTCGCCCGCCTTGACGATCAGCACGTCGCCGAGTTGGACCTCCTCGACGGGGATGACGCTCTCGACGCCGTTGCGCTCGACCGTCGCGGTCTTGGGCGCAAGGTCCATGAGCTTTGTGATGGCATCAGAGGTCTTGCCCTTGGCGCGGGCCTCCATCGTCTTGCCCATGGTGATGAGCGTCAGGATCGTGCCTGCGGACTCGAAGTACAGCTCCATCATATAGGTGTGCACCGTGTCCATGTCCATCTGGCCAAAGCCGATGCCGATCTTATAGATGGCGTAGATGCCGTACACGATGGCGGCGCTGGAGCCCAGTGCGATCAGCGAATCCATGTTCGGCGAGCGCTGCCACAGCGTCTTGAAGCCGACGATATAGTACTGGCGGTTGATATAGACGATGGGCAACAGCAGCAAAAACTGCGTGAATGCGAACGTCATCGCATTTTCCATGCCGAGGAAGCACGCGGGCAGCGGCCAGCCCATCATGTGGCCCATCGAGAGATAGAACAGCGGGATGGTGAAGAGGAGCGAGAGGGCGAGACGCTTTTTCATGTCGCTGTACGCCTTCTGTGCGGCGCTGGCGCCGCCGGTTTCGGCAGTCTGCGCGGCGGGGGCGCTGCCGGGCTTTGCATGCAGAGACGCACCGTAGCCCGCCTTTTCGACCGCGGCGATGATCTGCGCGGACGAAAGCTGGGATTCGTCGTATTCGACGACCATGCTGTTTTTCAGCAGGTTGACCGCGACCTGCTGCGCGCCTGGCTGCTTGGCGACGGCCTTTTCCACGCGGCTGGAGCAGGCGGCGCAGCTCATGCCGGTCACGTCATAGGTTTCCTTTTTCAATTTGATTCCTCCTTCGGGGCAAATACAATACCCGTGTGGGGTATTTTTCATTTACCGACAGTATAGGTCGGAAATTGGCGGATTGTCAAGACCTCTTTTCGAGAAATTTCCGTTTGGGCGAAAGTTGCGGCGTTTCGGTCGGGAAAACTTACCGCCGCCGCGCCGCTGGACAGCTTGCATCCCTTATGATAAACTGACGGCATGAGTTTTATGATAAGCAGGTGAAAAATGAAGCGAAAGCATATCTTGAAATGGCTTGGCATCGCGCTGGGCGTGTACCTTTTATATGGGGTGCTGACAGCCATTCTCGTCCCGCTGCCGCAAAAAGAGGCGGCGGGGGAGCTGTGGAGCCAGTATGAAGCCCGATTGAGCGAGGACGCATCGCAGGAGCGCGTGAGGAGCATCGAGGATACGGACAGTGCGCTGCTTTGGCGCTTGCAGCTCATCGAGAGTGCGGAAAGGGAGGTCATCTTCTCGACCTTTGACCTGCGCGCGGACGGCAGCGGACAGGATTTGATGGCCGCGCTCTATGGCGCGGCGCAGCGCGGCGTGCGGGTGCGCATCATCGTCGACGGGCTGAACGGTTTTCTGCATCTGCAAAACAGCGGCGTTCTCCGTGCCCTCGCGGCGGAGGAGAATGTGGAGGTGCGCTTTTATGATCCCATCGACCTGCTGCGCCCGTGGAAGCTCAACTACCGTCTGCACGACAAGTATCTGATCGCCGACGGGAGCAAATACATCCTCGGCGGAAGAAATTCGAACGATTTGTTCCTCGGCTCGTATCAGGAGAACCAGAACATCGACCGCGACGTGCTCGTCGTGTCGGACGGGGGAGAGGGCAGCTCGGTCTCCCAGCTTTTGACGTATTTTGAAAGCGTCTGGTCGCAGCCGGAGAATAAAACCATCACAGGCAAGACGTCCTCGCAGACCGACGCGCTGCAGGAGCGCTACGCGGCGCTATGCGCGGTGCATGGAAAAGAGCTTGCCGCCGTCGACTGGGAGGTGGAGACCGCGGCGGTCACGCATGTGAGCCTTCTCAGCGGCTCGCCGCGCGCGGAGGCGAAAGCGCCTGAGCTGTGGGACGCGCTTGTCCGCCTGATGGCGCAGGGCGATGACGTCCTGCTGCAAACGCCGTACATCATCTGCAACGACAAAATGTATAACGATTTGGAAGCACTTGCCGAGACGCGGCAGCTGCGCGTGCTGACGAATGCCGTTGAAAACGGCGCGAACCCGAGCGGCTGCTCGGACTACTTACGCGAAAAGCAAAATATTTTATCGCGCGGCGTCGATGTTTACGAGGTCATCTGCGGCCAGTCGCTGCATACGAAGACAATTTTGATCGGAAACGATTTGAGCGTCGTCGGTTCATTCAACGCCGACATGCGCAGCGCATATCTCGACACGGAGCTGATGCTCGTCATCGAGAGCGAGGAGGTCAATGCCGCGCTGCGAGAAGAGAGCGGAAAATACATGGGCCAGAGCCGCCTTGCCCTGCACGACGGCGGCACGGAGTACGGCGTGCAGTTTGAAGAAGTGACGCTGCCGTGGACAAAGCGCGCGCTGTATACGATTCTGAGCGTTGTCCAGCGCCCGATCCGCCACCTGCTGTAACGAAAAAACGCGGCATAGCGGAAAATGAGGGAAAGGAATACGGATTTTGCCCGTATTTCCGTTTTTTCACCTTGCAAAAGACGTTCGGGTTTGCTATGATAAAAAATACGTATGGATACGTTCCGCTTTTTGTGGAGACAGAGGATAAGAAAGGAAGATCGTTATGATTTACACGACCGAAGTGCAGCATATGTGCCCCGTTGCGAAGGGCGCATATCACGGTCCGGCCCCGATCCCCGAAGAGGGCAAGTGGGTCCAGGCCAAGCAGATCGCCGATATTTCCGGCTTCACCCACGGCATCGGCTGGTGCGCGCCCCAGCAGGGCGCCTGCAAGCTGACGCTCAACGTCAAGGAGGGCGTCATTCAGGAGGCTCTGATCGAGACCATCGGCTGCTCGGGCATGACCCATTCTGCTGCCATGGCTTCCGAGATCCTGATCGGCAAGACCATTCTCGAAGCGCTGAACACCGACCTTGTTTGCGACGCCATCAACACCGCCATGCGCGAGCTGTTCCTGCAGATCGTCTACGGCCGCACCCAGTCCGCCTTCTCTGAGGACGGCCTTGCTGTCGGCGCGTCCCTTGAGGACCTCGGCAAGGGCCTTCGCTCCCAGGTCGGCACGATGTTCGCCACCGCCGAAAAGGGCCCCCGTTACCTCGAGATGGCCGAGGGCTACTGCTCCCGCGTCGCGCTCAACAAGGAAAACGAGATCGTCGGCTACGAGTTCATCAACCTCGGCAAGATGATGGACTTCATCAAAAAGGGTATCGATGCGAACGAAGCGCTCGAAAAGGCCAAGGGTCACTATGGTCAGTGGGACAACGCTGCCAAGTACATCGACCCGCGTCAGGAATAAGGAAGGGAGGACGAAACAATGGCTTTATTTGAAAACTACGAGAGAAGAATCGACAAGATCAACGGCGTCCTCGCTCAGTACGGTATCTCTTCCGTCGAAGAGTGCCGCGAGATCTGCAAGGCCAAGGGCTTTGACCCGTATGAGATCGTCAAGGGCATCCAGCCCATCTGCTTTGAAAACGCCTGCTGGGCGTACACCGTCGGCGCGGCCATCGCCATCAAGTCCGGCGTGAAGTCCGCGGCCGAAGCCGCCAAGATGATCGGCGTGGGTCTTCAGTCCTTCTGCATCGACGGCTCCGTCGCCGAGGACCGCAAGGTCGGTCTGGGCCACGGCAACCTCGGTGCGATGCTGCTGTCCGACGAGTCGAAGTGCTTTGCCTTCCTCGCCGGTCACGAGTCCTTCGCCGCCGCTGAGGGCGCGATCGGCATCGTCCGCAACGCCAACAAGGCCCGCAAGGAGCCCCTGCGCGTCATCCTGAACGGTCTCGGCAAGGACGCCGCTCAGATCATCTCCCGCATCAACGGCTTCACCTATGTTCAGACCCAGTTCGACTACTTCACCGGCAAGCTGAACATCGTGCGCGAGATCCGCTACAGCGAGACCGAGCGCGCCGACGTCCGCTGCTACGGCGCTGACGACGTCCGCGAGGGCGTGGCCATCATGCATTCCGAGGGCGTGGACGTCTCCATCACCGGTAACTCCACCAACCCGACCCGCTTCCAGCACCCCGTCGCCGGCACCTACAAGAAAGAGTGCATCGAGCAGGGCAAGAAGTATTTCTCCGTCGCCTCCGGCGGCGGCACGGGCCGTACCCTGCACCCGGACAACATGGCTGCCGGTCCCGCCTCCTACGGCATGACCGATACCATGGGCCGCATGCATTCCGACGCCCAGTTTGCCGGCTCCTCCTCCGTGCCCGCGCACGTGGAAATGATGGGCTTCCTCGGCATGGGCAACAATCCGATGGTCGGTGCCACCGTCGCCGTGGCCGTCGCTGTTGCGGAGAGCCTGAAGTAAGAAAAACTTACCGAAAGCTGGCAAAAAAGCAACAATTCTACAAAACACAAAGCACCCGTTTCCTCATGGAAGCGGGTGCTTTTTCGTTTTTGTCAACATTTTGCCAACCTCTGCTCAAAGTCGGCACTAAAATGATGCAGTGGGCGATGTCACTTTTCGAGTGCGTCTTCTATATGAGAACTCAAATCGCGGCCTGCTGTGAAGACATTCCAGATGTAGACGGTTTGTGCAGTTTTATCTGTGGAGTAAATCACAACATCCTGCCGTGTGATGAACAGGCGGACACCTTTGCTGTGCCATGGCTCTTCGTTGTAAAGCGGATACTTCTCCGGCATAAAAGAAAGATCGTGCCAGATCGCATCCTTCAAGCGAGCGTACCAGCGTTCGGCGGTGGTGCGGTCGTGAAGAACGCTGGTGATGTATTGAAACTTTTCAGCGATATCATTGGCGGCAGCATTTGTGTATACGATATTGTATTTGTCCATGTTTGCTTATAGTCCTGCGATTTTTGCGTCAAGCGTATCCTGAGAAAGGGTACGGCCAGAGGCAATATCCGCTGCACTCTTGCGGAGTTTGGCGTTGATCTCATCCTGACTCAGTTCATCCCAGGTTTTTAAGGACGGGGTAAAGGGCATACCGCCTTCACGAAGACTTTGCTGCGCAAAGATGCGGACGGCCTCTGCAAAGGAGGTACCGAGACTGCGATAGAGACTCTCTACCTCGGATTTCAGTTCGCTGTTCATACGGATTTGAAACGTTGCATCCATTGCCATAAAAATCAACTCCTTGTGTTACGATTGTACTACAAATGAAAAAGGAATGTCAATAGCAGTATCTGCCGAACGGCAGAGAAACAATGCAGATGAAAGGAAAAATCCCAATTATTTTTTCAGCAATACCTAAAACAGCTCCAATAGCTGTGCATTTTCGGTGGACATCTTATTTGTGAGATGCTGATAGATCTGCATTGTGACCTGAATGTTTTTGTGACCGAGGCGGTATTGCACATATTTGGGCGAAGCACCCTTTTCGGCAAGCATGGTGGCGTGGGTGTGACGAAGACTGTGGTAATCAAACTTGTCAAACCCAAGCTCTGTGCGGGCGATATGACTGACATGCTGCATGACCTGTCGGTCGTTAAGCACATTTCAGATGAGATTGCAGTGATGTATTTGGGGCAGTGTGTGGAAAGAGTGCCCAGTAAAGAGCTGTTCCAGAATCCGCTGCACCCGTATATAAAGGCGTTGCTGTCAGCAATTCCCATCCCGGATCTTTCAACACACGGAAGGAAGAAACACCCTGTTCTTATTCGCCGGACGGAGAGTATCCCGTCATCAACCCGGAAAAGGGCGGCCTATATACGAGCTATTCAGGCACATGGGAAGAGAACACTGTGCTTCCCTGCATAGTCCGTTTATCCAGACGCTTTTAGGCTGCTATGAGCAGGTCATGGGCGAACCGGGCAAGTGCCTTGCTATTGGCGGCGGGACATATGCGCACTTTCTGAAAAATGGCGTGGCGTTTGGCGCTTCCCGATTAGGTGTAGATTATCACATGCACGGTGCAAATGAGTACCTTGTGGTAGATGAGATCGTGCGAAGCGCGGAGCTGTTTGCGCTGACCATTGTTGCACTTTGCGGCGAACACGCTGAGCCGATGTAAAATGCGGTTATGTAAATAACACCCGTCGGTATGATCCGATGGGTGTTATTATTTGTGCTGTGTTTTTTGACAGACGAATCGGATTCTTGCAAAAATGCCCAAAGATGTCAATAGAATCCGTTCGCCTGCGCAAGAATTTTATGGCGTGCGGACAGAAAAGACTTTTTCGTGCTGCGAGACGGCGACAGACAGCAGATCTCATGGCGATAATGACGAATTTCTGTCATTGGAGTGTTTTTCGTAGAAATACATCTGTCCGCTCCTTGCAATTTCCTGCACATAAAGATATAATAAAGGCCGTTAGTGAAAGCGCCTTTGCGGCCTGAGCAGAGAGAAGAGGATCGTAAGAGCGTTAGATTTTGTAAAGAAAGAAGATGCCCCTATGAATCCCTTTATGAAGACCCTTAAAAAAATTGCCGCCGCGTATAACGGCGTCAGCCTGATTTTGCGCATCGCGATCGGCCTTGTCGTCGGCGTGATCCTGGCGCTGGTCTGTCCCGGCGCGACGTGGTTACAGGAGCTTGGCAACCTGTTTGTCGGCGCGCTCAAGGGCATTGCCCCCGTGCTGGTGTTCGTCATCGTGGCGAGCGCGCTGGCGCAGGGCTCGTCCAAGCTCGACCGCCGCTTCGGCACGGTCATGTGGCTCTACATGCTTACGACGTTCGTCGCCGCGGCGCTGAGCGTTGTGACCAGCATGCTCTTCCCGCAGATGCTCCTGCTGCCCGAGGCCGCTGAGGCCGAGGTCATCCCGCAGGGCCTTGGCGAGGTCATGCACACGCTGCTGTCCAACATCGTCTCGAACCCCATCTCCGCCATTATGAACGGCAACTACATCGGCATTCTGATGTGGGGCTGTCTCTTCGGCGTGGCGATGAAGAAGCTCGGTGCGGACTCGACGAAGGTCTTCCTCAGCAACACGGCGGACGCGGTGTCCACCATCGTGCGCTGGATCATCAATTTGGCACCGTTCGGCATCATGGGCCTTGTGTTCACGAACGTTGTGAGCAACGGCCTTGCGATCTTCACCCAGTACGGCAAGCTCCTGCTGCTTTTGGTCGGCACGATGCTCTTCATGGCGTTTGTCATCAACCCCATCATCATCTTCATCTATCTGCGCTGCAATCCCTATCCGCTGGTGTTCCGCTGCCTGCGTGAAAGCGGCCTGACGGCGTTCTTCACCCGCTCTTCCGCGGCGAATATCCCCGTGAACATGGCGATGTGCGAAAAGCTCGGCTTGGACAAGGACTTCTACTCCGTCTCTATCCCCCTCGGCGCGACGATCAACATGGACGGCGCGGCCATCACCATCACCATCATGACGCTGGCCGCGGCCAATACGCTGGGTATGCAGGTCTCGCTGCCCGCGGCGATTTTGCTCTCGATCATGTCGGCCCTCGGCGCGTGCGGCGCTTCCGGCGTGGCGGGCGGCTCGCTGCTGCTCATCCCGATGGCGTGCTCGCTGTTCGGCATCTCGAACGACATCGCGATGCAGGTCGTCGGCGTCGGCTTCATCATCGGCGTCATTCAGGACTCTGTCGAGACCGCGCTCAACTCTGCGGGCGACGTCGAGTTCGCCGCGACGGCCGAGTATCACCAGTGGCTCAAGCAGGGCAAGCCCCTGCCGGAATTCCTCGGCGGCAAGAAGAAGTAAAGCGTCAGAATGTGAAAACAAATAAAAGTGCGCCGGCTCAATGGTCGGGGGTCGTAAGAAAGTAATATCGTATTTTTGTAGGAACGGCATGGCTTCGGTCATGCCGTTTCCTCTTTCATCAGTTCATTCAGTGGGATAAATCCCACAAGGTCATAGGAAATGCGGATGTTCTGCCGCCGCTTGCCGCTGCTCTTGTCGGGGGCTTCAATATAAACTCCCTTGACAAGTTCTCGTAGAGCATACGGCGTAAGCTCGTCCAAATCCTTGTATTTGTGTACCCTCTGGATAAACTGCTCCAAGTTTTCAATCTGTCGTTCCTGTACTTCAATGTCCTGCTGCAAGGTCTGGATTTCCACTTTAAGCTGTTCCTGTTCGGTTTCGTAGCTTCTGCTCATCATGGAAAAACGCTCATCGTTGATGCGTCCCGCCACATTGTCCTCATAGATACGGATGAACAGGCGGTCAAGCTCTCCCATACGCCGCTGCGCCTGTTCCAGACGCTTGATACTTGCGCAGATTTTTTCCTCGCTGGACAGCAGGAGCTTGTGTTCCATAACTGCCCGGAAGTGCGCTTCATACCGTGTCACATAGAAGATAACCGCTTTCATATGCATCCAGACCAAATCTTCCAGAACAACAGCCCGGATAAAGTGCGCTGAACAGCTTCCCGTGTTGCTTCGGTAGTTGGCACATACAAAGTGATCCTGCCGCTTCTCAAAGTAATTGGTGGTACAGTACCGCATTTTCGCTCCGCAGTCAGCACAGTAAACCATGCCGGAGAACAAGCTGCTCTTGCCCGTTTTCGTTCTGCGGTGTCGCTGTTGGCGAATCTCCTGCACCTTGTCAAAGACTTCCTGCTCGATGATCGCCGGATGGGTGTTGTAGAAAATCGCCTGTTTATCAAGGGGCGTTTCCCGCTGCTTCTTGTCCCAAATGGAATTGGTGTAGGTCTTGAAGTTGACCGTACAGCCTGTGTACTCCCGCCGTTCCAGAATGTGAACAACGGTGTTGGTATTCCAATGATAGGGATCATCGGTTTCGGGGCTTGGCGTTTTGATGCCCGCCCTGCGCTTGTAAGCGGTGGGGTTAAGCACCTTTTCCTCCTGCAAGAGCTTGGCGATCTGCATCGGTCCCCGTCCCTCCATGCACAGCTTGAAGATTCGCTTCACTACCACAGCCGCCGCTTCGTCCACAATCCACTTGGTTTTGTCCTCCGGGTCTTTGAGATACCCAAACGGGACATTGGTGGTCAGGGGAACGCCGCGTTCACCCTTCGCCTTATTGACAGCTCGGATTTTACGGCTGGTGTCTTTGGCGAAAAATTCGTTAAACCAGTTTTTGATACCGGCAATATCGCTGTCTGTGCTGTTGGGGTCGATGGTGTCAAAGTGGTCGTTGATGGCAATATACCGTACATTGTACTTCGGGAAAGTGAAGTTGATATAAAGCCCGGTCAGCGAGGAATTTCGTCCCAGTCTGGATAGGTCTTTGGTGATACAGACTGCCACCCGTCCCGCTTCGATTTCCGCAAGCATGGCTTGGAAGCCGGGGCGGTCATAATTCGTGCCGCTGTACCCGTCGTCCACGAAAAAGGTCGGATTCGGAAAGCGATTATCTTTAGCGTACTGGAGCAGGATCATTTTTTGATTCTGGATGGAGTTTGACACATCTTCTTTGCCGCCTTTTTTATCCTCTTTCATATCTTCCACGGATAGGCGGCAGTAGAGTGCGGTGATTTTATCAGTTGCCCGTAACATTTCTGTTTCCTCCTTCAAATGGGCAACTGCCAGTACAGGATTGGTTGCTTTTATTGTACCAAGATTCTGTGAATTTGTCATTCGCTATCCTCCAACTTTTCTGTAAACTTTTCAGCCATAATGCGCTCCATTTTCTTATCCAGCGTTTCCATTCCGTCATAAGTGCCTGTGACAGAGTAGATCGTGCCACCGATTTCTTTTTGCAAGGTGAACTCCGGCAGCCAGAAAGCGGATGGATTTTTCACACGGATGTGTCCATCCTCATCAAACCAGAAATTGTGTCTGGGATGGTCGGGCGGCAGCGGTGCGGGTTTGAGATACGGGTCGAGATTGGTGAAGTAATATCCCTCCGGCTCGTCGTGCTCCTGCTGCTCCCATTCCTCAATCTCTGCCAAAAGCTCCGGGTCGATTTCATGCTCAAATGGTTTCTTCTTGCTCATAAGTGCCTCCTAAAAAATGGGTAAAGATTAGTGTTCGATTTCCTGCTTTTTCTGCCGTGTAACGGCGTTCTGTCGTTCTTGCTCATGGATGACCTGCTCCACCTTGTATTTGATCTGGCAGAGCTTTTTTACTTCTGCATGGATGGGCGAAAGCTCCGCTTGTTCGGTCTTGTACTCCTGTTCCAGACGGTCACGCTCCCTGCGCCATGCGGTGATGGGCAGCTTGCCATCCTTGAAATACGGCTTTAACTTGCGCTCTGCCATGTGATACAGGCGGAGTGCGTTTTCATTTTCGGACGCGAACTGCTCCCGCTTGCCTTTCCATTTGATGGTCGCCAGTTTGTCCGCAACGGGCTTGCCCTCGGTGTAAAACTGTACCATGCGGAGAAGTTCGTCCAACTCTTTCATGCGGTCGGCTTTGCCACGCATGGAGCTTTTCAAAGTGTCGATGCGGTCACTCAGAGCAGACACACGCTCCTGCAATTCCTCCGGCGTTGTGAGTTTATTCTGCATAAGATAATTGCAAATCTCGTTGAACTCTTTGAGATTGCCGATCTTCGCTTTCTGGCTCCAAGCCCCGGCGTTGCGATTAGTATAATACTCGCTGAGAAGCTGCGCCAGATTTGGAGCTTGCGGCTTGCTCAATTCCTCATGCGCTTCTTTCAGCCAGTCAAGCAGCGCAGAGATTTTCTTTTTCAGATTGCGGATCAGATTATTGGTTGTCTTGATCCATCGGTTGAGATCGCCCTTGTTGGTGCGGATGCCCTTTGCTTCCATTGCCCGGACGGTTACACCCTCATGGATGGTGGGAAGTTGGTCAATGCCCTGTCGCTCATAGCTGCGGTGGTCGATCCGGCAGTCCAATTCGTTTTCCGCAAACTTCTGATTGCACAGGTCAGCCCACGCCTGCCGCCAATGCTCCAAGGTGTCGGGACTGCCCCAGTCGGTAGTCGGCACAGCGTTAAACACATAGTTTCCCGCTCCATCTCGGATGCGCTCTCCATGCTCGTCCAACAGATATTCCCGCCGCTGCTTGTTGCCCCATCTGCCGTGTTCATCCAGAGGACGGATAGGACACATAACATGAAAGTGCGGATTGAAAATGCCGCCATCCTCTTTGTCGGGAGAGTGAACGGCGAAGTCCACCACCATGCCTCGGCTCACAAACTGCTCCAACAAAAATTGCCTTGCAAGTTCGATGTTCTCCTGCATGGAAAACTCGTTCTGCAAAGCAATGTCAAAGCTGTATGCAAGCTGCGCTTTCTTTCCCCGTTCCGCTTTCTCTACCTCGTTCCATAGGGTTTCCCGGTCAGAGAAAGAGGGTGGGGCATAGGGCGGCAGCAGGATTTCGGAACAGATCACTCCGCCCTTTTTGGTGTAGTCGCTGTCCTCGCCGTAGTATTCGCTGTGCAGCTTCTCGCCGGAGCGATAGGCAGCAGACGCAATAGCGGATTGTCCTGCGCTGCGTTTGATTTGTGTAACATGAAAATGATATAGTGCGATACTCAACACCTCTCTTTCTGCTCTGCCCGGTTGTGTTCGTTGACCGCTTCCATAAGCAAGCCCTTGACCTCCGGCATGGAAAGAGCTTTCTCCGCAAAGACATAAAATTCGATTTCGGTCAAAGCCTTTGTCAGCGGTGCGACGCTTTCAATGGCTGCGCCACGGGTGATAAGGTGGTGCGCCCGCTTGCGCCGATCTCCTTTTTCGTAATAGGTGATACGGTTTTCAAGCTGCTGTTTTTTGTGTTGGAGCTGAGTGATCCTGCGTTCATTTTCCGCTTTCTCAGCTTCCAGTAGGGAGATGGTTTTCTGTTTTGTCATGGTGCATGACCTCCTTGATTTTAGTGTAGGGATATAAAAAGACCGCCTACCGAAAATCGGTAAACGGTCATGGATACATATTCAAAACTTTGTGAGTGGTGCTGTTTGCGTCAGCAAATTGCGCCAATCGCAAAGTACGCAGGGATAGCCGCATAGCGGCGCAAGGGGTGCAGCCCCTTGTACGGAACGAAGTGACGCAAAACAGTCCGGACTTCCAATCGTCCGGGCTGCCTGCCTCTCAGAGCGCACATACAGGGCTTGCCCCTGTATAGAAGTGCGCCCTTTGTTCCAAAGGGATTATCCGAAGTTATTTAATCCCCCTACATTCTTTGCACCAAGATTGATTTCGGATTACTCCTTGTTCGCCTTTTTGCATTTTTCTAAAACCAAACTCACTTAATGGTTTTTCTTTGCCACAATGGGGACAAATCCGAGTTGGTTCACTACCATTATAACCATGAGATTGGATAATAGGTCTGTCTTTATTTACTGCCATCCTTACCCTCTCCTTCTCTGGGAAAATAAAAATTATTCCTCAATAATTCCAAGAATCCAATTCACCCAACCAACAACCGTGGAAGAACGCCGCAAATATGTGCTATCAGCTTCGACACGATATAGATTGGACCGTTTCATTATCTGAATTATGGTTTGTTTATCCGGCATCTCTCCACATTGCAAATGAAGTTTTAGGGTTTCGTTGAATACTTTGTGCATCAATATTTGGGTTACAAGCGCGAGCTGGCGCTCTTTATACTCCAAACCCATTATACGGTGTCCACAGGCAGAAAGTTGGAATAAAATGTTGCCATCCTCATCATGGGTTTTATCAATGAGTCCCAGATACCGTCCTGCGTCTGTATAATAATTAGTTTGGCGTTCATCAAAAGCATACTCCGATGTAATGTCCTGTTTAGTCATCGGCTTTTCATTTAACAGCTCGATAAGGTTGACTATCCGAGACATACAATCTGCTTGCGGGAATGATATATCTGGTTCTTGTGCTAAAGGAACAGTTCTCAAAAGATTTTCAATATCAGCCAAACAAATCTCCGTTGCAATTACATAGTTTCTCTGCTTCACTAATATAAGAGAATTGTAGTTTTGCGGATCTTCAAACTGATATTGATACAGATTGAACATACCATTTGAGAAAATCAAGAAAACAGGCTTTACTGTTTTCGTCACTCGGTCACTCCAAACACGGAACGGGTAATAAAGTTGGCGAACAAGAAAATCATCAGACAAATCCCGCTTCGCTTCAAATAAAGAAAGATAATGGATGCCTTCGTATGCTGCATCAATTTCAATTTGAGAATTGCTTACGGTGATATTTTTCGTACCTAAAGAGGTGTTAATGTCAAACTCAAAACTGCCAGAACTCATGCGACCGCTAACTGTTGGAACAAGCTCATCGTCCTCTAAAAAGTCATTAAGTATTCCGCAAGCATTAGCGCAATTCAACGCAATCGCTTCGCTCACAAGAAACTGCGGCATTAGACTCTGAATATGTGCTGGAATTGAAATCCGCTGAACATCTTGGGTTGGCTCTTCAAATTCCTTATATGCCGAAAAAGAGGAAATCACATAATCTCCACGAGTTATCGGCAAAATTGACAAGTTGTTAGCAACAAAGATATTTGGAAGATTTATTTTGTGGTCAAACTTGGTCATTAACCGAGGTTCTCTGAACTCTTTTATCTGGTTTGCCGAAATGACGAACTGCCCATTTCGGTCAATCTCATCAAGAATATGATACTTGTCAAATAGACTTTCCCATGCGGCATCATTCAGTCCCATAGTTCCTAATCAGCACCTCCTCTACCGATCCGCGCTTGCTTGCATCTGAATTGATTGCCCTCTTTGCCTGTACGATGGATATGTTGTAGTCCTTATACAGTTCTTTTATGAACTCTGTGGCAGAATTGGACAGCATAAATTTAATGCCTCGCTGCGTCAGCTCATCGCAACATTGCTTTAATCTGATTTGCTCGTTTCTATCAAATCCGCCTTTATTATAGCCGGTGAAACTTGCTGTATCAGAAACAGGATCATACGGTGGGTCAAGATACACAAATCCACCCTTGCCAACTCTGCTTAGTGTCACAGCAAAATCTTCGTTGCAAAATGTGATATTGCCAGACGAAAAATACTTGCTTACGGCCCGCAGAACAGGCTCGTTCACAATGTTAGGATTTTTATAATGACCAAACGGAGAATTAAACTCCCCCGATGAATTAACACGGAACAAACCATTAAAGCAAGTCTTATTCAAATAAATCAATCGTGACGCACGCTCAACCTTTGACATGGCTTGATAGGCTTCTTTGTCTCTATCTAAATCTCGCATTGCGTAGAAATACTCTGAAGTGTTTTCGTGCTTTCTGAGATCTGCAATGAGAGATTCGACATCGTCACGAATAATTTCGTAAACCGCAATCAAATCCCCATTCAAGTCATTTACGATTGCTTTGGATGGCTGAATAGAAAATAAAACGGCTCCGCCACCCAAAAAAGGCTCACAATAAGAAGTGATCCGCTTAGGAAGTAGGGGAGTAATCTCGTCTAACAACTGGCGTTTTCCTCCAACCCATTTGACAACAGGGGCAACCAGTTTGTTCTTTGCCATATCCACACCTCCTTGTTTATAGATCAGCTCATAATGTATTATAGCAAAAGAGTCCTGAGTTCTCAAGTTACAAGTTTAGAAACTTCGTAACTTTTTTGCAAATTTGCTCGCCGCCCTGCGCCGTTCCTCGCTGTACGGTGCAGTCAGACGGAAGCTCAATCTGCCTTTTTCAATCTCAAAGGTCAGCCCGCCTTGTTCGTCATCGTCAATCTGGCAGCAGCATTGCGGGTACTTCGCCGCAAATGCGGTTAGCCGCTTTTTCAGATCGGTGTTGTGGGTCTGCACCTCGATCATATCGCCATACTCGTCAAAATAGATGGCTGTGGTCTTTTCTCTCTTGGTAAGTCCTGTTCTCATAAAACCTCCTGCTTTTCATGGATTTTTCTCGGCTCTTGAATTGGAAAAGTGGTGCGATTTTTCAATGGAAACGTCCCAAACGATGCGGAGTACATTTCGCCTTGTCCTATCGGCTGATTTGCCACTTTTCCAGCTCTTGACTGCATTTTCACGATGTTTTGTTTGTGCGGTTTTTCAGCCACTCCACCAGCTCATTTTTCATCACCAATTTGCGCCCGCCAATCCGCAAGGTCGGAAAATCCGGGCTGCTCAAAAGGTTATATGCCCCCGCTTTGGAAATCTGCAACGCTTCTGCAAGCTGCTTTGCATCCATCACATCGGGCATGGCTTCAAACGGTTCTTTGCTCATAGAATCTCCTTTCCCGCATAAAAAAGCAGCAGCTACCATTTCGGTAACTGCTGCCGCTTCTGCGTCTGTTTACTTGTCCAAATACTTCTGATACTCCGCTGTCACATAGTCCTCATAAGCACCAGCGATCTTGGCGATCCGCTTATGGACTGCGCTGGCTGTCTTGTAGCCCACCTTGTCCGCAATCTCCTGCTCAGTGTAGCCCTCCATCCGTAGCTTCAATATCTCTCGATCTTTCTCTGTGATATTCTGCTCGGAAAAGGACTCAACCTGCATTTCAGAAATGATCTTCTGCTCAAATTCGCCGCGCGGATCAGCTACCTCGAAAATATCGCCGTCCTCATTCTCCATCATCTCGTCAAGAGAAATCGGCTTGCCGGAGCGGTTGTGATGCCATTTCCGCATGAAGTCCGTCTTGACGGTGCTGCTTGTGGTTTCGTAGTCCTCTACGGTGCGGTTCTCCCAGATTGCGTCGATCATCGACTGCCAGTTCTGCTCTGTAATAATCATATCGGTGACATTGCCGATCAAATTGCCGAACTGCTGATAGGTCAGCCACGGCACTTCCACACCTTGCGGGACATTGTAAAGGCTCTGAAAACCCAGACCGTTCTGTTCAAACTTCATGCGGATGTAGGGAATAATGCTGTACGACAGCCGCCACAAGGGAAAATAGCCTGCGTACTGATTCCAGCTGCCGGGAATGTCGCGGTAATTGCCCTTGCGGTCTTTGACTTGGAAGAACTGCCATGCGCTCCATGCGTAGCAGTCCCACACAAGCAACTTAAACATATCGTCACATACGATGTGGTCATACTTGTCCGTCCGTAGCACCTCATAGGGGCAACGGGGCAGATTGTAGGCGGGTTTCCATTTTTCTGCAAGCTCCCTCGGCAAGCTGTAAAACAGGGTCAGCCATGATTGTCGCTATCCTGCGGTATTTCGATAATTTCACCGGGCAGTACCACAATGAAGCCTTTCGGGCTTTTCTGCTTCTCCATAAGCGCCACCTCCAATCGTTTTGAAATAGCCCTCTGCTATATATGGCATGAGAAAGGCTGAATTGTTCCAATGCTTCCAAAATTTTTTGAGATTTTTTCAAAGAATCTCGGAAAGGAAAGGATAGGAAGGATATGAGTTAATTATACTCGAAAATGTGAATAAATCTATTGCTTTCACGCATGGGCAAAAAAATAACGGGTACTCGGCTTTCACCGAATACCCGTTATCTCGTTTACCAACCCCGTCTGACAGATACCATAATCGTAATTTCTGGAATTACTTTCTTATGAGCACCCGTGTAAGCACGGGGGCTGTGTGCGTTCCGGGGAGAGGGATCACTTGACATCCTCATATTCCGGGGCGTTCTCTTCTTCGTCGAGGTCCTCGGCGTGGATGCGGTCATGCAGACGCTGGCGGAACTCCTGGGCAGGGATGCCGCTCTGGTTCGGGGTCAGGTCGGGGGCAGGGTTGCCGTCTGGCAGGTGGGCACCGAACGCGGGCACGAAGAAGAACTTGCGCACAACGAAGATGAGCGCGATGGCACCCACGCTGAGCAGGTTCTCAACGGCGGATTCGTGGCCGACCACCATGTGGCGGGCGATGGCGTAGAGCAGCACTTCCAGGCTGCTGCCGGGGCTGTGCTTGGCCAGCATCTTGATGAACTCGATGCCGATGACGATGTCCAGCGCACGTTCCAGAAATGTGCGGATCTCTGCATCGTTGCCGTCGAACAGCAGGCCGGGCATCCATTTCAGCAGCGGCACGATGCTGAACAGCAGGCCGATGAGGACCAGCCCGGAGAGCGTGATCTCCAGCAGGGTGGATGCCTGGATGATGTAGTTGCGCAGCGCGGTGCGGCCGTGGCTTTCCACAGGGTGGTTGTGGGGTTTGAGCATGGTTCATTCTCCTTCGCATCTTCACGTCTTGCGGCAGATCTGGCCGAGACTGCCAGACTTTTCTTCATTGTAGCAAAGAATGGAAACGAAGTCAAACGAATGGAACACGCGAGTAAAAATTATTGGGCGGCCACATAGCCGGACTTCTGGATGCAGGCGCGGCCTGCATCGGTGGAGAGCCAGTCATAGACCTTGCGCTCCGGGGTGTCGGGGCCGGAATCCTGCCGGACTGCGGCATAAAACTCGTTGCACAGGGGGTAGCTCTCGTCCGCGATGGTGTCGGCCGAGGGGGTCACGCCGTCCACGGCCAGCAGCCGCAGGCCGGGCTTGGAGTACATCTCCGAGATGTAGTAGTAGACCGAGAAGCCGATGGCATTGGCGCTGTTGTTGTAGGCGGCGATGCTGTCCACCAGCTCACCCA